>Ga0207656_10000071_pt1 | contig 37264 bp, 39 predicted proteins | sample KBSCornC12_FD_184297 | JGI IMG/M metagenome (GOLD analysis project Ga0207656, IMG submission 184297) | Corn rhizosphere microbial communities from Kellogg Biological Station, Michigan, USA - KBS Corn C1-2 (SPAdes) (version 2) | ecosystem: Host-associated > Plants > Roots > Rhizosphere > Soil ...
TCGCCGTGTGCCCGAAGAGTACCAGCCACCCTTTGCCATGTGGGTTGCACGCGCCGACGAGCAATTGGAACAGGTGGTGATGGCTTACTTCGGCGTGCAGTACCGAGGGGAGACGCAGCGCGAAGCCGCGCTCCAGGCCATGCGTCACATCGTCGGCAGCTTCAGCCTCGCCGATGGCCCGCAGAACCATGACGTGACCCACCACACCGACAACAGCGGCTTCGATAACCTGATGGTGGTCGGCTACTGGAAAGACCCGGCAGCTCACTGCCGCTGGTTACGCTGCGCACCGGTCAACGACTGGTGGGCCTCCCAGGATCGCCTCGACGACGGGCTGGGCTATTTTCGTGAAATCAGCGCACCGCGCGCGGAGCAGTTCGAGACGCTGTACGCCTTCCAGGACAATCTGCCCGGTGTCGGCGCAGTCATGGACAAGACCAGCGGCGAAATCGAAGAGCACGGTTACTGGGGCTCGATGCGCGACCGCTTTCCGATCTCCCAGACCGACTGGATGAAGCCTACCAGTGAGCTGCAAGTGATCAGCGGTGATCCTGCCAGGGGCGGACGGGTGGTGGTGCTGGGGCATGACAACCTCACGCTGATTCGTTCCGGCCAGGATTGGGCGGACGCCGAGGCGGATGAGCGCGCGCTGTACCTCGACGAAATTCTGCCAACCTTGCAGGACGGCATGGACTTCCTGCGTGACAACGGCCAGCCGTTGGGCTGCTACAGCAATCGGTTCGTGCGCAATATCGACCTGGACGGCAACTTTCTCGACATCAGCTACAACATCGGCCACTGGCGCTCGGTGGAAAAACTCGAGCGCTGGGCCGAATCCCACCCGACCCACCTGCGTATTTTCGTGACGTTCTTCCGCGTGGCCGCCGGTTTGAAAAAGTTGCGGCTGTACCACGAAGTGTCAGTGTCAGACGCCAACAGCCAGATCTTCGAGTACATCAACTGCCATCCGCACACCGGAATGCTGCGCGATGCCGCTGCCGCACAAGGAGAACGGCCATGAACGTGAGTCGACTCGTGCTGGTGCTGGGGATGTTGCCATTTGCCAAAAGCCAGGCCCTTGAAGTCGCGCCGGGGGATTTCGAGCCGCTGCCCGCCGGGGCCGATGCGGTGCTGTTTTACTACCAGCACACCGACCGGTCCGAGCTGTATCAGAACGGCCATCGAACCTCGGACAACGCCAAGCTCAGCTCCGACGTAGGGATCCTGCGTTACATCCATGCCATAGGCCTCGGCGAAAACCTTTCATGGGAACCGCAGATATTGCTGCCGTTCGGCTACATGAACGCCGCTGGCGATGTCGGCGCACTGGGCGATGCCCACGGCGTGGGCGACCCGATTCTCACCGCCCCGCTCAAGTGGACACTGCCCACCGCCAACAAAGATGTATTTGCCCTGGCCCCCTACCTGTACATCCCCGTGGGCAGCTACGACAAAAACGATGCCTTGAACCTGGGCGAGAATCGCTGGCGGGCGACGCTACAAGCAGCCTATATCCACCACTTCTCAGCGCAGTGGGCATTGGACACCGTAGCAGACGTGTCCTGGGTTTCGACCAATCACGACTACGGCGCCAGCAGCGCAAAACTCGAAGAAAACACGCGCTACGAGTACCAGGCCGCCGTGCGCTACAACTGGACCCCAAGCACCACGTTCGCCCTCGGCGGAGGCTATGTCACCGGGGCCGCAACCAGCGTCGACGGCGTTGACCAGCACGATGGCGTATCGACGTCCTATGCACGTTTCACGGTCACGCACTTTATCGATCCAACCTTGCAGGTCCAGGCGCAGCTCGGCAGGGATATCGAGGTGGAGCAAGGCTTCAGGGAAGGTGCACGCCTGAATCTGCGCGTCTTGAAAGTGTTCTGAGTGCCGCTGTCCTTTTCAGCCAAATGCGTGTCCTGCTCAACCATGCGAACACAGTGATAGAGGCCTAATTTGGTGTCCATTGCTACCCGGACTGAATCGATAAAAAGACAGGAAAATCATGGCCATTACTCGTCCCACGCTTGATCAGCTGTTAGCCATTGCGGCCCAGTTGAACATGCAACTGACCCACGAACAGGCAGCGTCCTACCTGGACCTGATGCAACCGAGTTTCGATGCATACGACCTGGTCGACGAACTGTGTGATTTCGTTCCGCCGATACGTTACGAGCGCAGCTCAGGCTATCGTCCCTCGGCCAAGGAAAACCCGCTCAACGCGTGGTACTACCGGACTGAAGTAAATGGCGCCCGTAGCGGCCTGCTGGCCGGTAAAACCGTCGCGCTCAAAGACAACATCGCCCTGGCCGGCGTCCCGATGATGAACGGCGCCGCACCGCTGGAAGGGTTTGTGCCGGGCTTCGATGCCACCGTGGTCACGCGTTTGCTCGATGCCGGCGCGACCATCCTCGGCAAAGCCACTTGCGAGCACTACTGTCTGTCGGGCGGCAGCCATACCTCTGACCCAGCCCCGGTACACAACCCCCATCGTCACGGGTATGCCGCCGGCGGGTCTTCATCGGGCAGCGCGGCATTGGTCGCCACTGGTGAAGTCGACATCGCCGTGGGCGGCGATCAAGGCGGCTCCATCCGCATCCCGTCGGCCTTCTGCGGTACCTACGGCATGAAACCCACCCATGGCCTGGTGCCCTACACCGGCATCATGGCGATTGAAGCGACGATCGATCATGTCGGCCCCATTTCCGCCAACGTGCACGACAACGCGCTGATGCTGCAGGCCATGGCCGGTTCCGATGGCCTCGACCCACGCCAGGCGGCGCCCCAGGTCGATGACTATTGCAGTTACCTGGCGCGGGGCGTGAGCGGGCTCAGAATCGGCGTGTTGCAGGAAGGGTTCGCGCTGGCCAATCAGGACCCGCGCGTGGCGGACAAGGTGCGCGACGCTATCGCCCGTCTCGAAGCGTTGGGCGCCCATGTCGAGCCGGTGTCCGTTCCCGAACACAACCTGGCAGGTTCGTTGTGGCATCCCATCGGTTGCGAAGGCTTGACCATGCAGATGATGCACGGCAACGGTGCGGGCTTTAACTGGAAAGGCCTGTACGACGTCGGCCTGCTGGACAAACAGGCCGGTTGGCGCGAACAGGCGGACCAATTATCCGCGTCGCTCAAGCTGTGCATGTTCGTCGGCCAGTACGGCCTGACCCACTACAACGGGCGGTATTACGCCAAGGCCCAGAACCTCGCCCGCTTCGCCCGGCAAGGCTATGACAAGGCCTTGCAGAGCTATGACCTGCTGGTGATGCCGACCACGCCCATCACCGCCCAGCCCCACCCGCCAGCGGGCTGTTCGATCACTGAATACGTGGCCCGCGCCCTGGAAATGATCGGCAATACCGCGCCACAAGACATCACCGGGCATCCGGCCATGTCGATTCCCTGCGGCCTGGTGGACGGGCTGCCCGTCGGGCTGATGCTGGTCGCCAGGCACTACGGCGAAGGCACGATCTACCAGGCCGCGGCGGCGTTCGAAGCCACGGTGGACTGGCGCACGCTCTGAGCGCCCAACCTGGAAAACAATAAGAAACACCGGCACGTTTCAACCACTCCACAACCGCGTTGACTGATAGGAGATACCCCATGAGTCCATCCAATTCCACGCCTGCGGGCACTTCAACCCCAGGTGAACGGGCCTGGGCATTGTTTCAAGTCCTCAAGAGCAAGGACCTTATCCCGGAGGGCTACGTCGAGCAGCTCACGCAATTGATGGAGCACGGCTGGAGCCCGGAGAACGGCGCCCGTGTGGTCGCCAAGGCCTGGGTCGATCCGCAATTCCGGGCGCTGTTGCTCAAGGACGGCACCGCTGCGTGTGCCCGGTTCGGCTATACCGGACCGCAGGGCGAATACATCGTCGCGCTGGAAGACACGCCGCAGGTGAAGAACGTCATTGTCTGCAGCTTGTGCTCCTGCACCAACTGGCCGGTGCTCGGCCTGCCGCCCGAATGGTACAAGGGCTTCGAGTTCCGTGCACGCCTGGTCCGGGAGGGGCGCACGGTGCTGCAAGAACTGGGGACGGAGCTGCCAACCGACGTGGTGGTCAAGGTCTGGGATACCAGCGCCGAGACCCGCTACCTGGTGTTGCCGGTAAGGCCTGAAGGTTCCGAGCACATGAGTGAGGAGCAGCTTCAGGCACTCGTGACCAAAGACGTGCTGATCGGCGTCGCCCTGCCCCGCGTTGGCTGAGAAAAACCACGCATCATCGTTCAACTCCCGGAGTTTCTATTATGGATGGCTTTCACGATCTCGGCGGTTTCCAAGGCTTTGGCAAAGTCCCTCACACCATCAATAGCCTGGACTACAAACAGGTATTCAAGCAGGACTGGGAGCACCTGGCCTACAGCTTGATGTTCGTCGGGGCCGATCATTTGAAGAAGTTCAGCGTGGACGAAGTGCGTCATGCCGTCGAACGCCTGGACGTTCGCCAACATGTCGGCACCCAGTACTACGAACGCTACGTCATCGCGACCGCCACCCTGCTGGTCGAAACGGGCGTCATCACCCAGGCGGAGCTCGACCAGGCCTTGGGTTCTCACTTCAAGCTGGCAAACCCGGCACAGGCTGGAGGTCGTGCGGCGATCACCGGTCGAGCGCCGTTTGAGGTCGGTGACCGCGTGGTCGTGCGCGACGAGTACGTGGCCGGGCATATCCGCATGCCGGCCTATGTGCGCGGCAAGCAAGGCGTGGTGTTGCATCGCACGTCGGAAAAATGGCCGTTCCCGGACGCGATCGGCCATGGCGATACAAGCGCGGCGCATCAGCCGACCTACCATGTGGAGTTTGCCGTGAAAGATCTGTGGGGCGATGCGGCAGACGACGGCTTCGTGGTGGTCGATCTGTTCGAAAGCTACCTGGACCGCGTCGATGCCCCTCGAGCGGTGAACGTATGAGGGACGGCACCCAGGCGGGCCGACTGCCGGTGACGGTGCTCTCCGGCTTCCTCGGTGCCGGCAAGACCACCCTGCTCAACCATATCCTGCGCAATCGCGAAGGCCTGAAGGTGGCGGTCATCGTCAATGATATGAGCGAGGTCAATATCGATGCCGCCGAGGTGCAGCGCGACGTGTCGCTGCACCGTGGTCGCGATGAACTCATCGAAATGAGCAACGGCTGCATTTGCTGCACGCTGCGCGCCGATCTGCTCGAACAGATCAGTGCCCTGGCGCGTCAGCAGCGTTTCGATTACCTGCTCATCGAATCCACGGGCATCTCGGAGCCAATGCCGGTCGCCGAGACGTTCGCCTTCCTTGACGCTGAAGGCTTCAGCCTCAGCGAACTGGCACGGCTCGACACCCTGGTGACGGTGGTCGATGGCAGCCGTTTTCAGGCATTGCTCAGGTCACCGGACACCGTGGCCCGCGACGACACACAGGAGAGCACCCCTGCACGTCCTCTGGCGGACCTGCTGATCGAGCAGGTGGAATACGCCAACGTCATTCTCGTCAACAAACGGGACCTGATCGACGAGCCGGGTTATCAGGCTGTGCGGGCGATTCTCGCAAGCCTTAATCCGACCGCCCGGATCATGCCGATGGCCCACGGCCAGGTCGAATTGACCCGCCTCCTCGACACCCATCTGTTTGACTTGCCCAGCCTTGCGGCGTCGCCGGGCTGGATGAGGAAAATGGAGGTTGAAGACGCTCCGGCCTCCGAGTCGGACACCTATGGCGTGACGTCCTGGGTATACCGCGAACGCGCGCCCTTCCATCCACAACGCTTGCTCGATTTCCTCCAACGGCCCTGGAGCAACGGCCGCCTGTTACGCAGCAAAGGGTATTTCTGGCTGGCCAGCCGACACTTGGAAACCGGCCTGCTGGCGCAAAGCGGCGCGCAGTTCCAGTGGGACTACGTCGGGCACTGGTGGAACTTCATCGAGCAGTCGCAGTGGCCGCGGGATGAATACCGGTTGCAGAGCATCATGGCCAAGTGGGACAGCATCGTCGGTGACTGTCGGCAGGAGTGGGTGTTCATCGGCCAGGATCTCGACACCCATGCTTTGCAGCGTGAACTCGACCACTGCCTGCTCAGTGCCGAGGAAATCGCCGCCGGGCCGTCGGCCTGGCGAGCCCTGCCGGGGGCGGCTGCCTTTGACGCACAGGCCCTGTCGGCCGCCTTGCACGCTGGGGCAACCTCCCCCCCGCACCGTGGGCGTGGGCAAAGCACCTAATCCAACAATAACAATCAGGTACGTTATGCGCGATTACGACTCAGCAGTGAGCTCCTTCGATTTTTTACGCCTGGCCGCGCAGGATTTGCAGGGCGAGCTGAATGCCTTGAATGCCTGCGTCGAATGCTGCGACCGCCACGCTGACGCAAATGCCGTGGCGTTGTATTGCGAAACGCGGGATGGCCGTGCCACGCATTACCGCTTCAGCGAACTGCAGGCCCATGCTGCGCGCTTCGGCAACTTTCTGCGGGAACAGGGAGTCAAGCCCGGAGAGCGTGTCGCGGGTCTGATGCCACGCACGGTTGAACTGTTGATCGCCATCTTGGGCACCTGGCGTATCGGCGCGGTCTACCAGCCGCTTTTTACCGCATTCGGTCCCAAGGCGATCGAGCAGCGATTGGGCTGCTCCAAGGCACGCTGGATCGTGACCGACGCGCACAACCGTTCCAAGCTGGATGACATCCCGGACTGCCCAGGCATCCTGGTGACCGGCGACCATGCACGGGCCCCAGGCGATTACGATTTCTGGAGTGCACTGGATCATCAACACACCGAATGCGCACCCGAGTTGCTGGATGCCAGTGCGCCTTTTCTGCTGATGTGCACCTCGGGCACCACCGGGCCGGCCAAACCGCTGGAAGTGCCTTTAAGCGCCCTCCTGGCCTTCAAGGGCTATATGCGTGATGCAATCGACCTGCGTGAGGGCGAGCCATTCTGGAACCTAGCCGACCCTGGCTGGGCGTATGGTCTGTACTACGCGGTGACCGGTCCATTGGCATGTGGCCATGCCACATTGTTTTATGACGGGCCGTTTTCGGTGGAGAGTACCTGCCGGATCATCGCCAAATACGGCATCCGCAACCTGGCCGGCTCGCCGACAGCCTATCGCCTGCTGATCGCGGCAGGAGCCGAGTTCGCCGACGCCGTGCGCGGCCACCTGCGTATCGTCAGCAGCGCCGGCGAGCCGCTCAACCCGCAAGTCATCCGTTGGTTTGCCGAACAGCTCGGCGTGGTCATCCACGACCATTACGGCCAGACCGAAATCGGCATGGTGCTGTGCAATCATCATGGGCTACACCACCCGGTACGTGAGGGCTCGGCCGGCTATGCGGTGCCGGGATACCGGATTGTCGTGCTGGATGACGCCCACCGGGAATTGCCGACTGGCCAGCCTGGCGTGCTGGCGGTGGACCGCGAGCGTTCGCCGCAGTGCTGGTTCAACGGCTACTTCGCGATGCCGACCAACGCCTTCGTCAACCGCTATTACTTGAGCGGCGATATCGTGGAGTTGAATGACGACGGCAGTATCAGCTTCGTCGGCCGTAACGACGATGTGATCACCACCTCGGGCTATCGCGTCGGGCCTTTCGATGTCGAGAGCGCGTTGATCGAACACCCGGCGGTGGTCGAGGCCGCGGTGATCGGCAAACCCGACCCGCAGCGCACTGAACTGATCAAGGCGTTTATCGTATTGCATGGCCAGTATTCGCCCAGCGCCGAATTGGCGGAAATCCTGCGCCTGCACGTGCGAGAGCGCCTGGCTGCACATGCTTACCCGCGGGAAATCGAATTCGTCGAACAACTACCCAGGACACCGAGTGGAAAGTTGCAGCGGTTTATTTTGCGTAACCAGGAAATAGCCAAACAGCAGGCACTCGACACATGACTTAGGGGCGGATGGTTCCTGTGCTGAGCCGGCCGGCGTTTCAGCGCAGGGCCGTGTCCAGGCCCCATCCTTGATGACAGCTTTGGCGCGCCCTTTCGCTCCCTAAGCCAACTGGGTCGCAAACCTGCCCACGGCGTCGACTACTTGCTTGGCACCGTCCTGGATTTCAACAATCACCTGGCCTGCCTGAGTGGCAAGTTCCAGGCCTTGCTCGGCTTGGGACTTGCTGTTGGCCATCTCAGCGACGGTCTCATCGACCAACTTCTGATTCTGCAAGACAACCGACGCGATTTCTTCAGTCGCCGTGCTGGTTCTGCCCGCCAACTGTCGAACCTCATCAGCCACAACGGCAAATCCTCGACCTTGTTCACCTGCGCGAGCCGCTTCAATCGCAGCATTCAAAGCAAGAAGATTGGTTTGCTGCGCGATGCTGCTGATCGTCTGAATAATTGAGCTGATCAACAATGACTGTTTGCCCAGCGCTTCTACTCCCCCGGAGGCCGCCTGCATATCAACGGCGATCTTACGCATGGTATGCATCGTATCGTTGACGACGACTGCGCCTCGTTGAGCGCTGACATCCGTTTGCTGAGAAATTTCAAATGCCGTCTGGGCGGCCCCGCTCACTTCTTGCTCACGGGCCACCTGATCGGTCACTACCGTGGCGAACTTCACCACTTTGCAAAGATTGCCTTCGGTGTCGTAAACCGGGTTGTAGGTCGCTTCCAGCCACACCGTTTGGCCGCGACTGTCTATACGTTCGAACCGGCCGGCAACAAATTCACCTCTGTTCAGCTTTGCCCAGAAGTCCTTGTACACCTGGGACGAAGTCAGCTCCGGTTTACAGAAAACCCGGTGATGGCTCCCTTTTGCCTGTCCCAGGTTGTAGCCCATGGCTTGTAGAAACTGATCATTCGCCATCAGTACATGCCCGGAGAGATCAAACTCGATCACCGCAGTAGAACGTAATAACGCCTCAATGAACGACGCGTTTTCCGAGGCTTTTTCCACTCGGGAGGTAATGTTCGTCGCGTAGCAAGTGACATGACTCAACTGGCCGCTCGCGTCCATGATTGGCTGCCAATGTGCATGAATCCACACCAACGAACCATTGGCATGAAGGTATCTGTAATCGTCGCTGATTGACTTACCCGCGGCCACCGCCGCTCGAAAGTTATGAAAGCACGGCAGTTTGGAGACATACGAGGGAACAATCTCGGCCATGGCGCGACCGACAAGCTGATCCGGAGCGTAGCCCAGCGTATTTCCAAAGTTTTCGTTGCAGGCCGTGATGTTAAACGACGAGTCGATACTCAACGTCAGCATTTCACGGTTCAGACCATCGCGCAGTTGGCGAAGCTCTAACAGTTCACTGATCTGAGATTGAATCTGTTTCTTAAGGCTTGCATTGAACATAGGACATCGCCTCTTGGGTCATACCTATCGTATCGGCGTCTCATGGCGCAAATTGAGGGCATGACCAAGAACTATCAGCGGGCCCCATGGGGAAATCATCTGGTCCGAGGCAGTTCCGGATCTGAACATCAGCGAAATCAACGAGAAGTTTTGTGCAGGCACAAAAAAGCCGATCTAACTGATCGGCTTAAGAGTCTGATTTTACTCAGGAATAATGGTCGGGACGGAGTGATTCGAACACTCGACCCCTAGCACCCCATGCTAGTGCGCTACCGGACTGCGCTACGCCCCGACTAGGCGTGTTACTGGGTTTGCTTCTTGACGAAGCGAACCGGAATATACCGCAAGCTTTTGAAATGTGGAAGTATTTTAAAAGCCGGAATTACTTTTTCAGCACCACCAGCACATCTTCGAGTTCGGCGATCATCTGGCGGATCATTTGTTTGTATTGGGTGGTGTCGTCTTTGGCTTCATCACCGGACATACGCTGGCGCGCGCCGCTGATGGTAAACCCCTGATCGTAGAGCAACGCTCGGATCTGTCGGATCATCAGCACATCCTGGCGCTGATAATACCGACGGTTCCCGGTGCGTTTGACGGGGTTGAGCTGAGGAAACTCCTGCTCCCAATAGCGCAGCACATGCGGCTTTACCGCACAAAGCTCGCTGACTTCACCAATGGTGAAGTAGCGTTTGCCTGGGATGACGGGTAGCTCGTCGTTATGACTTGGTTCCAGCATAAGCCTCAACTCGGGCCTTCAACTTCTGCCCTGGACGAAAGGTGACCACACGGCGAGCCGTGATCGGGATTTCTTCTCCCGTTTTTGGATTGCGGCCAGGCCGCTGGCGTTTGTCCCGCAGGTCAAAATTGCCGAAACCGGACAGTTTGACCTGTTCGTTGTCTTCCAGAGCGTGTCTGATCTCTTCAAAAAACAGCTCGACCAATTCCTTGGCCTCGCGCTTGTTCAGACCCAACTCTTCGTACAGACGTTCCGCCATCTCAGCTTTCGTCAAAGCCCCCATACGTCACTTCCTTAACGTGGCGTTCAACCTTTGTTCGAGCGAGGTGAGGATATTTTGTGTCGTGGCATTCACCTCATCGTCATTAAGAGTGCGCGATGGATGCTGCCAGGTCAAGCCAACTGCAAGGCTTTTTCTATGCGGATCAATACCTTTACCCTGATAGACGTCAAATAGCCTGAGGTCTGTCAGCCATTCCCCTGCATTTTCACGGATTACATCCAGAACGGCAGTGGCAGCCACGTCACGGTCGGCAATCAGCGCCAGGTCACGGCGCACTTCAGGGAAGCGCGACAGTTCGCTGAATTTAGGCATTTTGCCCGAAGCCACTTCAGCCAGGACCAGTTCGAACACAAACACCGGACGATCAAGACCGAGGGTTTTCGAGAGTTCAGGGTGAAGGGCACCGACGAAACCTACCAAACGCCCTTCGCGCTCGATGCGTGCTGTCTGGCCTGGGTGCAACGCCGGATGACTGCCTGGTACGAAGGTGAAGGCGTCCAGTGCACCGGCAAAGCCCAGCACCGCTTCCACGTCAGCCTTGACGTCGAAGAAGTCCACGGCATCGCGGCCCTGTGCCCAGCCTTCCGGCAGGCGACTACCGCACACCACGCCAGCCAGCATTGGCTCTTGTTTCAGGCCATCGAGCTGGCCAACGAAACGCAGGCCGCTCTCGAACATGCGCACGCGGTCTTGCTGACGGTTCAGGTTATGGGAAAGTGCTTTCACCAGGCCTGGCCACAGGGACGAACGCATGGCCGCCATGTCGTTGGAGATCGGGTTCGCCAACAGCAGCGGCTCGACGCCAGGGTTGAACAGTTCGAACTGCTTGGGATCGATGAAACTGTAGGTCACCGCTTCCTGGTAGCCACGGGCAACCAGCAGGCGACGCAGCTCAGGCAGGTGCGCACGCGCCTCGGCCTTGGGTTGCGGCGCCAGGCGCGCTTGCGGGTAACGAACCGGCAGGCGGTTGTAGCCGTAGAGGCGGGCCAGTTCTTCGATCAGGTCGACTTCCAGGCTGATATCGAAGCGATGGCTTGGTACTTCAACGCTCCACTGCCCTTCCCCGCCGGCGGAAATACCCAGGCCGAGGGCGGACAACAGTTGCTCGATTTCAGCCGGTTCGATCACCAGGCCAAGCATCTGCTCAACACTTTTGGCACGCAGGGTGATCGGCGCAACCGATGGCAGGAACTGCTTGTTGACGGTTTCGGTGATCGGGCCGGCTTCGCCGCCAGTGATTTCCAGCAGCAGGCCAGTGGCGCGCTCCATGGCTTCACGGGCGAGGTTCCAGTCCACGCCGCGCTCATAGCGGTGCGACGCGTCGGTGTGCAGGCCATAGGAACGGGCCTTGCCGGCGATAGCGATCTGGTCGAAGAATGCGCTTTCGAGGAATACGTCGCGAGTGGTAGCGGATACGCCGCTGTGCTCGCCACCCATCACGCCGGCAATCGCCAGGGCGCGGGAGTGGTCGGCGATAACCAGGGTGTCTGCGCGAAGGCTGACTTCCTGACCATCGAGCAGCACCAGCTTCTCGCCTTCTTCCGCCATGCGCACACGGATGCCGCCGTTGATTTCGGCAAGGTCGAACGCGTGCAGCGGTTGACCCAGCTCCAGCATCACGTAGTTGGTGATGTCGACGGCAGCGTCGATGCTGCGCACGTCAGCGCGGCGCAGGCGTTCAACCATCCACAGCGGGGTGGGCCTGGACAGGTCGACGTTGCGGATCACCCGGCCCAGGTAACGTGGGCAGGCGTTGGGGGCCAGCACGTCGATCGGACGTACTTCGTCGTGCACAGCGAGTACAGCTGCAACGACCGGACGAGTGACCGGGGCGTTGTACAAAGCGCCCACTTCACGCGCCAGGCCAGCCAGGGACAGGCAGTCGCCACGGTTCGGGGTCAGGTCGACCTCGATGCTGGCGTCTTCCAGTTCCAGGTAAACACGGATGTCCTGGCCCACGGGCGCGTCGGCCGGCAGTTCCATCAGGCCATCATTGCCTTCGCCGACCTGCAGCTCCGCCTGGGAACACAGCATGCCGTTGGATTCAACGCCACGCAGCTTGGCCTTCTTGATCTTGAAGTCGCCCGGCAACTCGGCACCGATCATGGCGAACGGGATCTTCAGGCCCGGGCGCACATTGGGCGCTCCGCACACGACCTGGAAGGTTTCCGCGCCATTGCTCACCTGGCATACGCGCAACTTGTCAGCGTCGGGATGTTGCTCGGTGCTCAGCACCTCGCCTACCACCACGCCACTGAAAACACCGGCGGCCGGCGTAACGCTATCGACCTCAAGACCGGCCATCGACAGACGCGCAACCAGCTCGTCGCGACTAACCTGCGGGCTTACCCAGCCACGCAGCCATTGTTCACTGAATTTCATCCTGCTCTCCTAAAGATTCGTTACGACTAGCGAAATTGCGCGAGGAACCGCAAGTCGTTGTCGAAGAACAGACGCAAGTCGTTCACGCCGTAACGCAGCATGGCCAGACGCTCTACACCCATGCCGAAGGCAAAGCCCGAGAATTCTTCCGGATCGATGCCGGACATGCGCAGCACGTTGGGGTGAACCATGCCGCAGCCCATCACTTCCAGCCAGCCGGTCTGTTTGCAGACGCGGCAGCCTTTACCACTGCACATCACGCATTCCATATCGACTTCAGCGGACGGCTCGGTGAACGGGAAGAACGATGGACGGAAACGTACCGCCAGCTCCTTCTCGAAGAACACCCGCAGGAATTCTTCGATGGTGCCCTTGAGGTCGGCGAAGTTGATATCGCGATCAACCAGCAGGCCTTCGACCTGGTGAAACATCGGCGAGTGGGTGATATCGGAGTCGCTGCGGTATACACGGCCTGGGCAGACGATGCGGATCGGCGGTTTGTTCGCTTCCATGGTGCGGACCTGTACCGGCGAGGTATGGGTGCGCAACAACATGTTCGCGTTGAAATAGAAGGTGTCGTGCATCGACCGGGCCGGGTGGTGGCCTGGGATGTTGAGCGCCTCGAAGTTGTGATAATCGTCTTCGACCTCAGGGCCTTCGGCGATGCCGTAACCGATATGGGTGAAGAACTGTTCGATACGTTCCAGAGTCCGGGTGATCGGATGCAGACCGCCCGAGGCCTGACCACGGCCAGGCAGGGTTACGTCAATGGACTCGGCGGCGAGCTTGGCCGCAAGATCGGCCTCCTCGAGCGACGCCTTGCGCGCATTGAGCACCTCTGTGACACGCTCCTTGGCGACGTTGATCAGCGCACCGACTTGCGGGCGCTCTTCAGCCGGCAAATTCCCCAGGGTCTTCATCACCTGAGTCAATTCACCTTTCTTGCCAAGGTAGTGAACCCGGATTTGCTCCAGGGCATTTACATCTTCAGCGCTTTGCACAGCCTCAAGGGCTTGAGCGACGAGCGCGTCCAGGTTTTCCATGTACAGACTCCAGATACAAAATAGGGGAAGAGCTTGAAGGCTCTTCCCCTATTTATGACGTTTAACACCTTGGGCTACAGCGTAACCCAGGGTGACTGTCGGGGGTACTTAAGCCAAGGTGGCTTTAGCTTTCTCGACAATCGCAGCAAACGCCGCTTTTTCGTTCACTGCCAGATCAGCCAGAACCTTACGGTCGATCTCGATGGACGCTTTTTTCAGGCCAGCGATGAAACGGCTGTAGGACAAACCGTTAACACGTGCACCAGCGTTGATACGAGCGATCCACAGAGCGCGGAACTGACGTTTTTTCTGACGACGGTCACGGTAGGCGTATTGGCCTGCCTTGATTACCGCTTGCTTGGCAACACGGAATACGCGTGAACGCGCGCCGTAGTAGCCTTTAGCAAGTTTCAGAATTTTTTTGTGACGCTTACGGGCAATGACGCCACGCTTTACACGAGCCATGAGTTACTTCCTCTATTCTTGATCCAAAAATTAACGAAGGCGCAGCATGCGCTCGACTTTTGCCACGTCAGACGGATGCAGCAAGCTGCTACCGCGCAGTTGACGCTTACGCTTGGTCGACATTTTGGTCAGGATGTGGCTCTTGAAAGCGTGCTTGTGCTTGATACCGTTAGCAGTTTTCAGAAACCGCTTAGCAGCACCACTTTTAGTCTTCATCTTTGGCATGTTCGGATACTCCGCATTCAGTTGATAAACATAATCAGAAGGCCTGCCGTGCCCTGTTGATTACTTCTTCTTTTTCGGGGCGATGACCATGATCAGCTGGCGTCCTTCCATCTTAGGATGCTGTTCGACCGAACCGTACTCGAGCAGGTCAGCTTCAACCCGCTTGAGGAGTTCCATCCCCAGCTCCTGGTGGGCCATCTCACGGCCGCGGAATCGCAAGGATACCTTGGCCCTGTCCCCATCACTCAGGAAACGTACCAGGTTGCGCAGTTTTACCTGGTAATCCCCTTCCTCCGTCCCTGGACGAAACTTGATTTCTTTTACTTGAATCTGCTTCTGGTTCTTCTTCGCCGCAGCAATCTGCTTCTTCTTTTCGAAGATCGACTTGCCGTAGTCCATCACCCGGCAAACAGGCGGGACTGCGTCGGCGGAGATTTCCACCAGGTCCAGTTTGGACTCTTCAGCGATACGAAGCGCTTCATCAATCGAGACGATGCCAATCTGCTCGCCGTCAGCGCCAATTAACCGAACCTCGCGTGCCGAGATATTCTCGTTGATCGGGGCTTTCGGTGCAGCTCGTTTATCTTGTCTCATTTCACGCTTAATAATAATTACTCCGAATCTGGGCGACCACGCCGGGAAACCGCTTGCGCGAGGAACTCAGCGAACTGGGCGACGGGCATCGAGCCCAGGTCAGCACCTTCACGAGTACGCACAGCGACAGTCTGCATCTCGACTTCCCGATCTCCGATAACCAAAAGATAGGGAACCTTGAGCAAAGTATGCTCGCGGATTTTAAAGCCGATCTTTTCATTTCTCAAGTCGGACTTGGCACGAAATCCGCTTTCGTTGAGTGTTTTTTCAACTTCAGCGGCAAAATCTGCCTGTTTATCAGTGATATTCATGATCACTGCCTGGGTCGGAGCCAGCCACGCAGGGAATGCACCCTCGTAGTGCTCGATCAGGATCCCGACGAACCGTTCGAACGAGCCAAGGATCGCCCGGTGCAGCATAACCGGGTGCTTACGGCTGTTGTCTTCGGAGACGTATTCGGCTCCCAGACGGATCGGCAGGTTAAAATCGAGCTGCAGGGTACCACACTGCCAGACGCGGCCAAGGCAATCTTTCAGCGAGAACTCGATCTTCGGACCGTAGAAAGCGCCCTCGCCCGGTTGCAGGTCGTACGCAAGGCCCGCACTGTCGAGCGCAGCGGCCAGTGCCGCTTCGGCGCGGTCCCACAGTTCGTCGGAGCCGACGCGTTTTTCCGGACGAGTGGACAGCTTCATCTCGACTTCGGTAAAGCCGAAATCACGATAAACGTCCATGGTCAGCTTGATGAACGCGGCGGATTCGGCCTGCATCTGCTCCTCGGTGCAGAAGATGTGGGCGTCGTCCTGGGTAAAACCACGCACGCGCATGATGCCGTGCAGCGCACCCGATGGCTCGTTACGGTGGCAGGCACCGAACTCGGCCAGGCGCATCGGCAACTCGCGGTAGCTCTTCAGGCCCTGGTTGAACACCTGCACGTGGCAAGGGCAGTTCATGGGCTTGATGGCGTAGTCGCGGTTTTCCGACTGGGTGGTGAACATGTTGTCGGCGTAGTTGGCCCAGTGCCCGGACTTTTCCCACAGGCTGCGGTCAACGACCTGAGGTGTCTTGATCTCCAGGTAGCCATTTTCGCGCTGAACTTTGCGCATGTATTGCTCGAGCACCTGGTACAGGGTCCAGCCGTTCGGATGCCAGAACACCATGCCCGGCGCTTCTTCCTGGAGGTGGAACAGGTTCAGGCGCTTGCCGATCTTGCGGTGGTCGCGTTTCTCGGCTTCTTCGATGCGCTGGATGTAGGCCGCCAGTTGCTTCTTGTCAGCCCAGGCAGTGCCATAGATCCGCTGCAGTTGCTCGTTCTTCGCGTCGCCACGCCAGTAGGCGCCGGACAGCTTGGTCAGCTTGAAGGACTTGAGAAAGCGTGTGTTCGGCACGTGCGGGCCACGGCACATGTCGACGTATTCTTCGTGGTAGTACAGGCCCATGGCCTGCTCGTCCGGCATGTCTTCCACCAGGCGCAGTTTGTAGTCTTCGCCACGGGCGGTGAACACGTCGATCACTTCGGCGCGCGGCGTGACCTTCTTGATCACGTCGTAGTCTTTTTCGATCAGCGCGTGCATGCGTTGTTCGATGGCAGCCAGGTCGTCCGGAGTGAAAGGACGCTCGTAGGCAATGTCGTAATAGAAGCCTTCTTCAATGACCGGGCCGATCACCATCTTCGCGGTGGGGTACAGCTGCTTGACCGCATGGCCAATCAAGTGCGCGCAAGAGTGGCGAATGATCTCCAGCCCCTCTTGATCCTTGGGCGTGATGATTTGCAGGCTGGCGTCGCTGGTGATCAGGTCGCTGGCATCGACCAGCTTGCCGTCGACCTTGCCGGCTACAGTGGCCTTGGCCAGGCCTGCACCAATGGATGCGGCGACCTCGGCTACGGAAACCGGATGATCGAATGAACGTTGACTGCCGTCGGGAAGAGTAATAGTTGGCATGGCGCCTCCTCTCCTAGTGGTGACCCCTACCAAAGGTCACGTGGGTTGGGATGAGCCAGTACAAGATCCAACACCAGGCCGTTCAATGATGAACGCCTGCCTTACAGCGGCAGGAGCCTTTCGGCCAACCGATAATCGAACCAGAGTGACTGGAGTGAGCTAAAAAGAACCTGGCAAGGCGGCAATTGGCACGCCTGGAAATAGCCAAGCGCAAGATGCTAGCACAGATGAACGGTCATCGCGGCGCTGCTATCTTGCGTTACGACAAAATCCGCCATTTATAGCTGCAAAAGTGAACTTGAGCTGTACGGAATGCCTCAAACCCACTGAGAATCGCCGTTCGTCCTCGACCCAAAGGAGCATCCTCATGATGCGTTTTACCTCTACCCTCGCTCTCGCCGCTTCCCTGACCCTTCTTTCCCTCGGTGCACAGGCGGCCGCTCCGTCCAACTGGCCTGCCGGTGCCCGTGACAGCTTCGTCAGCGATTGCAGCGCAGCCGCCAGCCAGAACGTAGACGTCAAAACTGCCAAAGCCCACTGCGAATGTGGCGCCGACAAGATCAACGCCGAATTGAGCACTGCGGAAATCAAAGAGCTCATGACCAACCAGAACGCCAGCCCGGAGCTTAAAAACAAAGCAGTCGCGGCTATTTCGTCCTGCAAAGTCGTGAAGAAAAAGTAAGATCTGCCACAGATCAGACGGTTTTTTTACCGGTAAAACGGCTGTAAAACTGCCATTTCTCACAAATTACGCAGCTTTTACGGCTTTTTTTACCAGTTGATATTTCGGGCGCAAGCCCCGTAGATCGGGGCTTTCAGCCGGAACAGGGACTAAACGCAACGCTATTGATTAGCAAACAATGCCTTGGGGGGGCTCCCAAGCCGAACATTTCGACTATGATAGCCCGGTGTGCCCAGTTGGCCTGAGCAGCACAGCACTACTGAAAATATATGTTTCTTGGAGATACACCATGTCTAATCGCCAAACCGGCACCGTTAAATGGTTCAACGATGAAAAAGGCTTCGGCTTCATCACTCCTCAAGGTGGCGGTGACGACCTGTTCGTACACTTCAAAGCTATCGAAAGCGACGGTTTCAAAAGCCTGAAAGAAGGCCAAACCGTTTCCTTCGTGGCTGAGAAAGGCCAAAAGGGTATGCAAGCTGCACAGGTTCGCGGCGAGTAATTCTCCGCTGAGCTAAAAAAACCCCGTCCATGTGACGGGGTTTTTTATGGGCACTGCAAAAGCCTTGAGAGACTTAGCCGCAATTGACCCGCGTGATCACCAAGTTGTCATCGGTGTTCAGGTTGAGGCGGTCGGAGCGGTATTCCAGGGTGATCATGTCATTCGGCTTGAGGATCCGCGCGTTCTGCGCGCCGGCACGGGTACGCGCCTGCTCCAGCAACTGGGGCGAGGCTTTCTGGCCGATCGTGAATTCGGCGGCCTTCGACTCACAGCGGCTATGACCGGCGTCGGTCACGGTGGCGTCTTTGGCTGGCTCAGAGGCACCCGGGGTGCTGCAACCCGCCAACGCAAGTGCCGCCAACAAAGTACCGAATGATGCGAGCTTCCAAGGCATGAAGCCTCCTATGATAAAAATGGACAGAGATCGTGCGACAGCGATTGTGCGGATTGGTTTCAAGACGTAAACCGCCACCGGGCAAGTTTGCCTGAGTCGGGACAGGCATTCGCCCGCTCAATCGTGACCGGATATGAATGTGCTCAATAGATATCGATGTAGTCGAACGCAGGCTTCGGCCAGTTTTCCTTCAGTGCATTGAAGATCTGTGTCACCCAGACTTCATCACTGGCGGCCACATTCCCTACGTATCCGGAACCCTTGGCCCAAGTCTCCAGCCGGAACAGCAGCCCATCGATATCCACGCCACCGACAACCCTCCCTGAAGAGATATAGGCAATTCCGGCCTTGGTCACCCGCAACTGGGCATGTTCATCGTCACTGGCACTGGCGAGGAGCTGGCGCACATTCGCCAGCGTCAGGTTCTCGGGGTTGTTCAAATCGATCTGCACGTGATGTCCCCGGCAATTAAACAGGCGGACAGTGTCGCACAGCAGCAGCGTCATGCCGAATCGCCTCATGCCTAAGTATCAGTGCCAAACGCGATGCAAAATGGTTAACTGGCCCGGTAAGAACCGCGTTCCAGCGCATTGCCCAGTACTTTCAGCCCCGTGAGACCTACATGACCACCGTAACGCTCCAAGCCGATATCAAAGCCAAGTGGCCCCAAGGACAAAGCTCCTACAGCCCCGGCAGCCCAGAAGAATTGGCAATCATCGGCATCGACCTGCTGGTCAAGGAACTGGGTACGCAGGCAGCCCAAGCGTTCATCGGCCAGATATTCGAGAAATACCCGGCCGATCACATGGGGGCACACAACCCCGAGCGCGAATAAAAACCGGCCGGACCGGTCAACCCATTACTTCAGACGCGCCAGGCGCTCGGTCAGCAGATCGAAGAAGCCCTGGGCATCACCGTTCTCCACCCAGAACGCGTTCTTCGGTTGTTTCAGGCCGTCGTACCAGTCGACGATGGTCTGGCCGAAGGTTGGGCCTTCACGGCTGTCCACCACCACGTTGACCTCACGTCCGCTGAACAGCGAAGGCTTGAGCAGGTAGGCAATAACGGTTGCATCATGCACCGGGCCGCCGGGAATACCGTAGTGCTCCATGTCGCCCTTGACGTATTCATTGAGAATATCGCCAACCACCTTGCTCGCGTTGTTCTTGAGGTCGGCGATCTTTTTCAGGCGCGCTTCGCTGGTCAGAACCTTGTGGGTCACGTCCAGCGGCAGGTAGGTCAGCTTGACACCGCTCTTGAGCACAATCTCAGCCGCGACCGGGTCGGCGAACAGGTTGAACTCTGCCACCGGCGTGATATTGCCGCCGTTGAAGTGCGCGCCGCCCATTACCACGACTTCCTTGATGCCCTGAGTGATTTCCGGTGCCTGGGTCAGCGCCAGCGCCAGGTTCGTCTGCGGGCCGAGCATCGCGATGGTGATGCTGTGCGGCTTGGCTGTGCTGAGGGTATTGATCAGGTAATCAACGGCATTGCCGTCCGCCAGGCCCTTTTTCGGCTCATGCACGGTGACGCCGGAAATGCCTTCCTTACCGTGGATATTCTCGGCGTAGATCGGCGTGCGCAGCAGCGGTGCGGGCGCACCGGCGTACACCGGGATGTCCTCGCGCCCCGCCCATTCACGGGCCAGGCGTGCATTGCGGGAGGTCTTGTCCAGGCGCACGTTGCCGGCGACGGTGGTGAGCGCGCGAATGTTCAGCTCATCCTGGGAGGCCATGGCAAACAACAATGCCACCACATCATCGGCGCCTGGGTCGGTGTCGATGATCAGGTCGATTTTTTCCGCCGCCTGGGCGCTTGCAGCAGTGAGTGCAGACAAAAGCAGAACACTCCGGAACAGGTTTTTCAGGGTGGGAAGACCATATTGCATAAAACACTCCTTGTCGTTGAGAACGCTAGAACGTTACGCCGGACACCAGCGCGATATTGCAGTAAGGCTGGCATTCGCCAGTGCGCACCACCGCGCGCGCCTTGTGGCTGAGCTGCTTGAATTCGTCATGGCTGACCAGGCGCCGCTCACCGAGGGCCGCCTGCTCCGTGAGCGCATTGAGCTCGACCAGCGCCGGTGGTTGCTTGAGCAGGATTTCTTCCGCCAGCACATGGCGTTCAACCTGCATCTCGCTGAGCACGATACGCAAGGTGCTGATGAAATCCGGGATGCCCTGGGTCAACGCCAGGTCGATCAACTCGACACCCGGCGGCACTGGCAGGCCAGCGTCACCGATCACGAGGATGTCACCGTGCCCCAGGGAGGCGATCACACGCGACAGGGCAATATTGAGCAGAGGTGTCTTTTTCATGAGGGCACAAAACCTTGTACGTCATGCAGCGTTGGAATAGAGGGCTGCGCACCGGCGCGGGTGACCGACAATGCCGCCGCGACCTGGCCAAAACGAATGGCCTCGGCCTCGCTCTTGCCGTTGGCCAACGCCGCAGCAAAGCCACCGACGAACGTATCACCCGCTGCCGTTGTGTCTACCGCCTTGACCTTGGGCGCATGCAGGTGCTCGAAATTCTGACCGTCGGTAAACAGTGCGCCCTGAGAACCCAGGGTGACGATGACTTTGCCGGCGCCCGCCTGGATCAGTTGGGTGGCCGCGGCCTTGGCACTGTCAATGGAGTCGACGGCCACGCCACTCAGTGCGCCAGCTTCGCTTTCATTGGGGATCAGGTAGTCGATCGAGGCGTACCACTCGGCCGGTAACGGCGCGCTGGCCGGTGCAGGGTTGAGGATCACCGTCTTGCCCAGCTCACGACCGCGCTTGAGGGCATAGCCTACCGTATTCATCGGCACTTCCAACTGGCAGACGATCACCTCAGCCGTCTGCAGCACCGCATCAAACGCCTGCAATGAGGCTGGCGTCAGTTCGCCGTTACTGCCCGCCACGATCACAATCGCGTTCTGACTGCTGTCGTCGACCACGATCAAGGCCACGCCACTGGAACCGTCCACGGTGCTGACGGCCTGGCAATCGATGCCTTCCACCACCAACGCATCGCGCAACTGGATGCCATAGGCATCGCTGCCGACACAGCCGATCATCGACACATCGGCCCCCAAGCGTGCGGAGGCTACCGCCTGGTTCGCACCCTTGCCGCCAGGTACGGTTGAGAATGTCTGGCCGATCAAGGTTTCACCGGCACGGGGCAAACGGCTGGCACGGGTGACCAGGTCCATGTTCAAGCTGCCTATTACCACTACTTTTGCTGGCATACATCAGTACTCATCAATTCGGTTCAGCGGTATTGGGCGAACGTACCGGAGACAGGTGCCGTCGACTCACGCAACACGATGCTCGGCGTCACGATGCGTTGATCGAATGGCATTTGGGGTGTTGCAATTCTTCGCAGTAAAAGCTCGGCGGCCGTCTCGCCCAGCTGCACGATCGACTGCCCGACCGTGGTCAGCGCCGGGTAGACGTAACGGCTCATTTGAATGTCATCGAAACCGATCACAGACAGCTCGCCGGGTACGCGGATATTGCGCTCTGCCGCTGCACGCAATACGCCGAAACCTATCATGTCGTTACTGGCAAAAATCGCACTGGGCGGGTTTTGCGCCAGCAATTGCACAGCGGCGGCATAACCGCCCGTGCTGGTGAAATCGCTTTCCTGGGTGCGGTTGGCAGCCACCTCGACACCGGCCTCGCGCAGCGCACGGTGAAAGCCCGCCAAACGCATTTGCGCGACACGGGTATGGGCAGGGCCGCCAACGCAAGCAATGTCGCGATGGCCCAATTCGAGCAGGTGCCGGGTCGCCAGGTAGGCGCCCTCCTCGTGATCGATACGCACCAAGTCCACATCAATGCCATCCAGCGCCCGGTCGACGATCACCATGGGCGTGCGCACTGCGCTCAAGCCGGCGGCGAGGCCACTGTCATCGCCGCCCACCGATGTGACGATCAAGCCGTCGATGCGCTTTTCCAGCAACACGCGCAAATAGTTGCGCTGCTTTTCAGCGTTGTCGTCGGAGTTGCACAGGATGACGCAGTAGCCGTTACGCTCGCAGTAATCCTCGATGCCGCGAGCCAACTCCGCAAAATACGGGTTGAGGCTGTTGGGCACCAGCAAACCGATGGTGGCCGTGGTCTTGGCCTTGAGTGAGCGCGCGACGGCACTGGGCACGTAGTCGAGCTGCTTGATCGCCGCTTCAACCTTGATGCGCACCGGCTCACTGACCGGGCGGGTCTTGTTCACCACATGGGACACCGTGGTGTAGGAAATACCCGCAAGCGCTGCCACATCCTTGATGGTTGCCATGGTTCAACCCCGCCGACTGGCGCGCCGGCTGCGGTAGGTATCGAGTACCACGGCAATCACGATCACGGCACCGGTGATGATGCGCTTGGTCGGTTCCGTGGCACCGATCTGCGCCAGGCCAGCCGCCAGTACCGAAATAATCAACACACCAAAGAAAGTACTGATTACCGAGCCGCGCCCGCCCATCAGGCTGGTGCCGCCGATCACCACAGCCGCAATCACTTGCAGCTCCAGGCCGGAGCCGGCGTTCGGGTCCGCCGCTTCCAGGCGCGAAATCTGGAACAGCGCCGCCACGCCGGCCAGCAGGCCCATGAGGCTGAACACCAGGATCTTGTAGGGCTTTGGATTGATCCCCGCCAGGCGCACGGCCTCTTCGTTGGTGCCGATACCTATCAGGTAACGACCAAACACAGTACGGGTCAACACCAACTGCGCGACGATGATCACCAGCAACGCGATGATGAACGACGGCGAGATACCAAAGGCAATCGGGTTGGACAGCCAGGCGAACGAATCCCCGATGTAGGCGGTGCGCGAGCCGGTCATCTGGTAGGCGACGCCCCGGGCCATTTCCAGCACGCCGAGGGAGACGATAAACGACGGAATGCGCCAGGCCACGGTGATCGAGCCGGTGATGGTGCCGGCCAAGGCCGCACAGCCCATGCCCAGTACGGCAGCCGGCAACACGCTCCAGCCCCAGCCGAGGATCGCCACGCTGACGGCCGATGCAGCCAGTGCCAGCACCGAGCCCACCGACAGGTCGATCCCGCCGATGATCAGGATGAAAGTCATGCCCACCGCCAGCACCATGAGGTCCGGAATCTGGTTGGCCAGGGTACTGAAGGTGTCATAGGACAGGAAGTGATCGCTGAGCACCGAGAACAGCGCAATCATCGCCAGCAAGGCACCCGCAAGACCCAGGTAGGTACCCAGGCCATAGAAGTTGCCGCCGGTCTTGCCAGGGGAAGTTGTGGTTTTCATGGGGTATCCCTAAGCACTGCGTCGTTGAGCAGCGCATCACGTTTCTGATAGCCGGCGAAGGCGGCGGCGAGCAATTCATCCTGGGTCCAGCTGTCGCGCTCGAACGTCTCGATCAAGCGCCCGGCGGACAATACACCGATGCGATCGCAGATCAGCATGAGCTCACGCAGGTCGCTGGACACCACCACCAGCGCTTTGCCCTGGCGGGTCAACTCGCCCAGCAAGGCATAAATATCGAACTTGGCACCCACGTCGATGCCGCGGGTTGGCTCGTCGAACAGCATCACCGAGCAGTCGCGCTCCAGCCAGCGGCCAATAACTACCTTCTGCTGGTTACCGCCAGACAGTTCGGAGACCAACTGCGCCGGACTGGAACTGCGGATGCGCATGGCGTCAATCTGACGCTTGGCCAAGGCGGTTTCGTCGCGGCTGTTGACCACCCCACCGCCAGAGATTTCCGGCATATTGCCCAGAGCGATGTTGGCGCTGATGGACTGGGTCAGCAGCAGCCCTTCACCCTTGCGGTCTTCGGTGATCAGGGCAATGCCGTGGCCTACCGCGTCCACGGGCGAGCGGATGCTCACCACCTGGGCCGGCGAACCGAGCGCCACGGTGCCGCTGTCGGCCAGGTCGGCGCCGAAGATCAGGCGCAACAATTCAGTACGGCCGGCACCGATCAAGCCGGAGATGCCATAGATCTCGCCCGCACGCACTTCAAAGGACACGTCGCGGACCTTGTCCGAGCGGGTCAGGCCTTTTACGGTCAGCGCCGGCCCCCCGATGGTTCGCGGGCCCAGGTCGATGTGCTCGCCCAGCTCACGACCGACCATCAAGGTGACCAGTTGCTCGCTGTTGTAGTTGGCCATCGGCTCGACACAGACCAGCTTGCCGTCGCGCAGTACCGCAATACGTTGGGCAACACGGGCCAGCTCTTCCAGCCGGTGCGAAATATAGATGATCGCCACGCCCCTGGCCTGCAGACGGGTGATCTGTTCGAACAGCATCTCGACTTCACGGGCCGTGAGCATGGCCGTGGGTTCGTCAAGGATCAGTACGTGACAATCGCCGATCAGGTTGCGTGCGATTTCGACCATTTGCTGATGACCAATGCCCAGGCTGCCAACCAGGGTGTCAGGGTCGATAGCGTCCAGCCCGACCTGGGCCATGGCCTCGACCGCCGCCTTGCGCAGTTGCTTGCGGCTGATCCAGCCGCAGTGGCTGGGCAGGTTATCCAGGAACAGGTTTTCGGCAACGGTCAGCGTCGGCAGCAGGTTGAGTTCCTGCATGACCATGCGCACGCCCAGCTCTTCAGCCTGGGTGCGGCTGCCAGGGCGATAATCCTGGCCGTTGAACTGCATCTGCCCGGTGGTCGGCGTGACCAGCCCGCCGATGATCTTCGACAAGGTACTTTTGCCTGCGCCGTTTTCACCGGTCAGCGCCAGCACTTCCCCACGATTGAGCGTCAGGGTGATGTCGGACAGAACCGGTTGGGCATAGGTCTTGCCGATACCGCTGACCGAGAGGACAGCGTTCGGGGCGGAAGATGACATAGGAAAATCTCCAGGCGCCCGCCCAGGACGAGCGGGCGCTGTTGGGGTATTGCCGGAATTACTTCTTGAGGACGAGTTCGACCGGGGTCTCGATCACGCCGTCCTTGGCATCGACTTTCTCACCCTTGACCAGCTTGAGCGCATTCTGGATACCGAACACGGCTTGCTGCGCAGCGGCCTGGTCAGCGGTCGCCAGCACACGACCGTCCTGCAGCATCGGCTTGATGGCTTCGATGTTGTCGTAGCCTACGACCAGCACCTTGCCGGCTTTGCCTGCCGCACGCACGGCGGAGACCGCGCCCAGGGCCATGTTGTCGTTACCGGCCAGCAGGGCCTTGAGGTCCGGGTATTCGCTCAGCATGGCGGACGCCACTTTCTGGCCCTGGTCGATTTCCCAGTTGCCGGATTGAGTGGACACAATCTTCATGCCGGCAGCGTCCATCGCATCCTTGTAGCCTGCGGTACGTTGCTGGGCATTGGTGGTGGTCGGCACACCTTCGATGATGCCGACCTTGTCACCCGAGGCCAGTTGCTTGGCCAGGTAGTCACCCACCAGTTTCGAGCCTTTACGGTTGTCCGGGCCTACGAACGGGATATCGAGGTTCTTGCTTTTAAGCACATCCGGGTCGAGGCGGTTATCGATGTTGACGACCTTGATACCGGCATCCGAGGCCTTCTTCAACACGGTGACCAGTGCCTTCGAATCGGCAGGCGCGATCACGATGGCGTTGACCTTGGCGAGAATCATCTGGTTGACGATATCAATCTGCGCGCTGGTGTCGGTTTCGTTCTTGATCCCGTTGGTGATCATGTCGAAATCGGCGGCGTGCTCTTTCTGATACGTCTTGGCACCGTCCTGCATGGTGACGAAGAATTCATTGGCGAGGGATTTCATGACCAGGCCGACCTTGGGTTTGGCGGCGTCATCGGCAAATGCAGAGGAGAGAGGCAGGGCAGCGGATGCGGCGGCAAGCACAGCGACAGCAAGAAGACGTCCAGCGAATGGCAGCTTCATGGGTTCACTCCGATCTTATGATTATTGTGAGCAACGCTTGCACCGAAGACCCCTTCGGCAGCCTTCCCACCCGGGGGACTGATACGAGCTGTCACGATACTCAATGAGTACTCCGTGAAACATCTCGCAAACGTTTGCGTTGTTCAAACTATGAGAACCTTGTCGAGATTTGTCAACGGTTGAAAACAGCCTTTCATCCAGGCCGTCCCTCACGCTTGGGCATAGATGCAGCTAAACATCACACACTTCCTATCGTTGTCTGAAACGACAGGCTGGAACGCACCATTCATGCATCCCCCAGAGCCAGGCGATCAACTTTTTCGGACAACCGAACGCAATGCAGTGCGATGTTCGGAAAGCCGGACACCCACATGATCAACAAGCCCGAAAAATCAGTATTAACTGTTATAAATCAATAATTTAAATTGTTTTAGCGTTTACGCTGAGCCTGGTATAGATCCTGCTCTACCTCATCACCTCGTGGCATTCAGAACCGCACGGGTGTTCTAGATGAACCTGCTACAGCACTCATCAAAAACCAGAGAGAAAAATAATGAAATCTGCACTGAAGACCTTTGTTCCGGGCGCGTTAGCCCTCCTGCTGTTGTTCCCCGTTGCCGCCCAGGCAAAGGAAGTTGAAACCAAGACCAAACTGTCCAACGTGGTGATCCTCGCCACCGGCGGTACCATTGCCGGCGCCGGTGCCAGCGCAGCCAACAGCGCCACCTACCAGGCAGCGAAAGTCGGTATCGAGCAATTGATCGCTGGTGTTCCTGAGCTTAGCCAGATCGCCAATGTGCGTGGCGAGCAAGTGATGCAAATTGCGTCCGAAAGCATCAACAATGACAACCTGCTGCAACTGGGTCGCCGCGTCGCCGAACTGGCCGACAGCAAGGATGTGGACGGCATCGTGATCACCCACGGTACCGACACCCTCGAAGAAACCGCCTACTTCCTGAACCTGGTGGAGAAAACCGACAAGCCAATCGTGGTGGTCGGCTCCATGCGACCAGGCACCGCCATGTCGGCGGACGGCATGCTCAACCTGTACAACGCTGTGGCCGTGGCCGGCAGCAAGGATGCACGCGGCAAAGGCGTGCTGGTCACCATGAACGACGAGATCCAGTCGGGTCGCGACGTCAGCAAGATGATCAATATCAAGACCGAAGCGTTCAAGAGCCCATGGGGCCCACTGGGCATGGTGGTTGAAGGAAAATCCTACTGGTTCCGCTTGCCGGCCAAGCGTCACACCATGGATTCGGAATTCGATATCAAGAACATCAAGAGCCTGCCGGACGTCGAGATCGCCTATGGCTACGGCAACGTGAGCGACACTGCCTACAAGGCCCTGGCTCAAGCAGGCGCCAAAGCCATCATCCACGCCGGCACTGGCAACGGCTCCGTGTCCTCCAAAGTCGTACCTGCCCTGGTGGAACTGCGCAAACAGGGTGTACAGATCATTCGCTCTTCCCACGTGAATGCCGGTGGCATGGTTCTGCGCAACGCCGAACAGCCTGACGACAAATACGACTGGGTGGCTGCACTCGACCTGAACCCGCAGAAAGCCCGCATCCTGGCCATGGTCGCCTTGACCAAGACCCAAGACAGCAAAGAGCTGCAGCGCATGTTCTGGGAATACTGATTCCTGACTGTCCCCCTGCAGGAGCGAGCATGCTCGCTCCTGCACCATCCCGCCCCGCCCTACACCCAATTGCCTGAATTGCTGTAAGACGAACTTCTTGAATTTTAAGTAGTTGCGAAATCGCCTACAGTTAAATACTGTATGTGCGTACAGCCTATTAAGGAATACTCCGTGGCAAAGTCCTCTTCCGCAGTGCCAACCGCACCTGATGCCTACGAACGCCTGGCTATTCGCGTGCAAAAGATCATCAATTCAACCAACGCCCAGAAAGCCAAGGCAGCGTTGATCTTCCGTTTGCCGGACGAGCCCGAGGATGAATGGGCGCGCTTGCTGGAGGAAATAGCAGAGAACGACAACGTCACCCTCGCCTATCGTGACGACGGTGGCGTACAGATTTTCTGGGTTGTACCGAAGGAAGATTGATTCAATGAGTGTCCGTTTTATCGCGGTGTGCTGCCTGTTTTTTGCTGTCACCGCCCACGCCCAGGCGCCACGCACGTTCAGTGAAGCCAAGAAAATCGCCTGGAAGCTCTACGCTCCACAATCCACCGAGTTCTATTGCGGTTGCAAGTACACGGGCAATCGCGTGGACTTGAAAGCCTGTGGCTACATCCCCCGCAAAAACGCCAATCGTGCCGCACGCATCGAATGGGAGCACATTGTTCCCGCCTGGCAGATCGGGCATCAGCGCCAATGCTGGCAGGACGGTGGGCGTAAGAACTGCACGCGCCATGATGACGTGTTCAAGCGTGCCGAAGCGGACCTGCACAACCTGGTACCCAGCATCGGTGAGGTCAACGGTGACCGAAATAACTTCAGTTTTGGCTGGCTGCCGGTACAAAGCGGGCAGTATGGGTCTTGCCTGACTCAAGTGGATTTCAAGGCCAAGAAGGTCATGCCGCGCCCTTCCATCCGGGGAATGATCGCCCGCACCTATTTTTATATGAGCAAACAGTACGGCTTGCGACTGTCGAAACAGGATCGCCAGTTGTACGAAGCCTGGAACAAGACCTACCCGGTGCAGGCCTGGGAGCGCCAGCGTAACCAGACAGTGGCGTGTGTGATGGGGCGCGGCAATGAGTTTGTCGGCCCGGTGAATCTGAAAGCCTGTAGTTGAAAATGGGCGAAACTCCCGCCCACCCGGCGCGTTACTGTGCCGCCTTGTGCTCGATAACCTGCGATTCGGTATCGGTTTTCTTGGCGCGCGCCATTTTCTCGTTGAGCAGTGCCTGCTTGGCCTCCGCTTCAGCCTTGGTCGCGAACGGCCCCAGCAAGACTTCGTCCTTGCCGTCAACCTTCACGATGTAAAAGTTGAAACCATGTTCCAGCAACCAGGCCGTAAGGTCGGTGATGGCCTGTAGCTTGTGGTCCGGCGGCCCGACCCACACATCCCATTCCTGGGCAGCAATCGCGCCGGTTCGAGGCTGGTTTTCGGTCACGACAGGCTTGCTCCTGGGGGCCTCCACGCGTTTGCCCTCACCGCAACCGGCCAATGCCAACACCGCCATTGCCATCGCTACTTTACGCACTGCCCTGCTCCTTTAAAGATAAAGAGGCGACTTTATCATTCACTGTCTATTCTGGCCGTCATAAACGTTGGCTTAAACAATGCGAATCATGTATCGCAGACCTGTATGATGCCGCCATGGGAATTAATGTCGCCTCTATGCGTCCTAAAAAGAGGCAGTCACAGGGAAGCGCTTAGCAGTAAGCTACACACATCCGACACCTGCCCTGTCTGAAACATGTGTCCTTAAAAGTAATCAAGGAGAAGTCCATGCTGATACTCACCCGCAAAGTTGGTGAAAGCATAAACATCGGTGATGACATCACGATCACCATCCTGGGCGTCAGCGGCCAGCAAGTAAGAATCGGCATCAACGCACCCAAGGATGTTGCCGTGCATCGCGAGGAGATCTACCAGCGCATCCAGGCCGGTTTGACTGCCCCGGACAAAAACCAGACGCCTTGAAGCGCCCTCAGTAGCCAGCCCTTTCGTGCACTGTAATGGCTGGCGAAAACCTCTTCACACCGCTCTTGTCATTGCTGCGTGACTGACGCCACCAATGCGTTCATCTTCATGGAAAGATGAAACTGTCTTCACGCCCGGAACTTGTTGTTTCATTCTCAGCCGAATCTTCTGACTGACACTCAGCCATCCGTGTGCATTCAGGAGCATGTCGATGCGGCCCAGGCCCCCACCGCCATTTGCCTACACGTCTTGGATGATCGCCTTATCGATAGGATGGGTCTTCGCAGGGCTGGCCTATGGTTTGAAGTATGCAATCGAAGGCTCCGGCTCCGCCGCCCCTCATTCGGGGCTGGACTTGGCGCTGCTGCTTTGCGGGTACTTGTTCCTGTTTTGTCTCAAACCTATCCAGAAGTCCGTGCAACGCAGGTTGTGCCGGCAAACGCGTCAGTGATATCGCGCTCATCGCTAGCAGGCACCGCTATCAACAGCGTCACAGCACGAGTTTGGCCTTTTCGTATCAGCCCGCCCGACTCTGCAAGTACAACAAGCCGTCTGCGTCACGCTGTACGTCCAACTGCTGGTACCCGTCTATCGAAGGGTGGTCAGTGGCCACAGGCGTGTGATGCGTCGACGTCACGACCATCACATCCGCGCCTGCGGCCTCTCCCGCACGAATACCCACCGACGCATCTTCAAACACCAGGCATTCCTGCACCTGCACACCCAGGCGTTGCGCCCCCAAAACGTAACAAGCCGGATTCGGCTTGCCGACGGCCACGTCTTCAGCCGTCACCAATACCGCCGGCGGCGCAATGCCCGCTGCTTGCAGTCGGCGCAACGCCAACTCCCTGGGGGCAGAAGTGACCAACGCCCATTGATCACCCGGCAGACGGTTCAGAAACGCCACGGCGCCGGAAATCGCCACAACACCTTCGACATCATTGATTTCAGCCTCGGTGATCCACTGCGCTTCAACCTCGGGATCGACGCCCGGCAATGCCTGGCGCGTAATGGTGTCGATCGCGCGGGCGCCGTGAATAGTCGTCAAAAAAGCCGCCACATCCAGCCCATGACGTTCAGCCCAGATGCTCCACACCCGCTCGGCAGCGGCAATGGAGTTGAGCAAGGTCCCATCCATATCAAACAAAAAGGCACGGTAACGGCGGTTGAACACGGCTGAAGCTCGGATAGACACTGAGCGAATTCCTCATGGGCGGAAAAATGATAGGCCGATGCAATCTACGGATCACCTCGGTGCTTGTAAACGCTACCGAGGTGATCCGTAGATTGCATTACAGGTTTGTAATGGAGCGGTAAGTCTTACCAGCACCCTCACTTCATACAGTGGAATCGTCAGTCACCCACACCGGATGACGCCACTTCCTACTGATGAAAAGGGTCCCCCCATGAAACCTGCAAGCAAACTCTGCCTGATCGCCGCCAGCCTGCTGATGCTGGGCACGGGCACCGCCATGGCCGGCAACGTGGCGCCAGTCAAAGCCGATAACGTGGTGCTGGTGCATGGTTCCTGGGCTGACGGCTCGAGCTGGTCCGAGGTGATCACCCGCCTCCAGGCCGCCGGTCTGCATGTCACTGCCGTGCAGAACCCGCTGACCTCGGTGGCCAACGACGTGGCCGCCACCAACCGTGTACTGGACCAGCAAGACGGCCCCACCGTGCTGGTCGGCCACTCCTACGCCGGCACCGTGGTCAGCGACGCCGGGGCCAACCCTAAGGTCAGCGCCCTGGTGTACGTGGCCGCCCGCGCGCCGGACGCCAATGAAGACTTTGTCGCACTCTCGGCAAAGTATCCGAGCATGCCGGTGCGGGCCGGCGTTGAAGACCACGACGGCTACCTCACCCTGAGCCAGGAGGCCTTCCTCAAATACTTTGCCGGCGATGTGCCGCATGCCAAGGCCATGGAGCTGTACGCCGTGCAGCAGCCCATCGCCAAGACCCTGTTCAGCGGTCGCACCGTCAACGCCGCCTGGCACACCAAGCCTTCCTGGTATGCGGTGTCGGCGAATGACCAGACCATCAATCCGGACCTGGAGCGCTTCCTCGCCAAGCGCATGAACGCCACCACCATCGAGGTGCCTTCGAGCCACCTGTCGCTGGTGTCTCACGCCAAGGAAATCACCGACCTGATCCTCGAGGCCTCTGGCCGCCAGCCCTGAGCCGCGCATTACAAACTTGTCATCATCCTGTTGGTTGGCTGTTCGGGGTGCCTGGTTACCGTGAACTCACTGTCACGATCTGGCAGCCAACCCTTAAAGAGAGATACCACCATGAAACTGTTTGTCCTCGGCTTTACCGCTCTGCTCGCTACCGGTTCCGTGCTTGCCGCAGAACCTGTGATCCATGACAAAACCGGCTTCTTCGTGCACCTGGATGTGGCCAAAGTGCTGTCGAGCACCGACACCTACGGCCAATGCGGCATCGTCCCGGCGCGCCTCGACTACCTGGACAGCCAGGGTCGCGAACATGTGTTGGACTACCAGGTCCAGGGCATCGGTTGCGCCAGCGACAATTGATCGGGCTACACTTGCGCCACGCATTGAGACAGGGCACTTCCCATGAACATTCTTGTAGTCGAAGACGAACCCAAGGCCGGCAATTACCTGCTCAACGGCCTGCAGGAACTGGGTTACTCCGTCAGCCTCGCCCGTGACGGCGTGGACGGTTTGCACCAGGCCCTGGAAACAGCGTTCGACGTGATCGTGCTGGATGTGATGATGCCGAAAATGGACGGCTGGGAGGTGCTGCGCCGCCTGCGAAAGGAAGCCGATACGCCGGTACTTTTCCTGACGGCTCGCGACGACATTGCCGACCGCATCAAGGGCCTGGAGCTGGGTGCCGATGATTACCTGATCAAGCCTTTTTCCTTCGCTGAACTGGTGGCACGCTTACGAACCCTGACCCGTCGCGGCCCAAGCCGGGAAGAGGAACAACTGCAGATCGCCGACCTGCAAATCGACGTGCTCAAACGCCGTGTCACCCGCGCCGGCACCCGCATCACCCTGACCAACAAAGAGTTCGCCTTGCTGCACCTGTTCGCCACTCATCAGGACCAGGTGCTGTCCCGCTCGCTGATCGCCTCGCGGGTGTGGGACATGAATTTCGACAGCGACACCAACGTGGTCGACGTGGCCGTACGGCGCCTGCGCCTGAAAATCGACGACCCGTTCCAGCTCAAGCTGATCCACAGCGTGCGTGGCATCGGCTACCGTTTCGATACCCAGCCATGAACACACGCCGTCATTACTCCCTGACCCTGCGCCTGGCGTTGATCTTCGCCCTCCTCGCCTTCGCCCTGCTGGCGACCCTCGGTGTGGCGCTGTATCGCGAACTGGAGCGGGAATTGATCATGCGTGACGACGCGGCCTTGATCTACCGCATCGATCAGTTGCGCAACCTGCTCAATGACAGCAACACCCTGGACCTGATCAAGACCAAGCCGGAGTTGTTCCAGAACATGCTCGGCAACCGCGAATCGGTACTGAGCATCGCCGCGCCAGGACAGAAGCCATTGCTGACGGTCAATCCCGGCAATATCGACCTGCCTTCCATACCCCCGGTCCCCAAGAACCACGAACTGACGCTCGCCGACGTACACCATTTTCCCAGCATCAACGGCGTACCCTTCGCCACCGTCGCCGCGTCCATCGACTCCGGCGACCTGGGCAGCCTGCAAGTCACCACGGGGCGCCTGATGACCGAGCGCACCAGCGTACTCGCCAGCTATCGCCTGAGCGTTTATATCCTGGCGAGCATTGCCGCACTCATCCTGGCCCTGGTCGGCTACCTGCTGGTTCATCGCGGGCTGTTACCGTTGCGACGCCTGGCCCGGCACGCTCAAGGCATTGGCGTCGGCAACCTCGCTGAACGCCTCGACAGCCACGGTGCGCCTAAAGAACTGCTGCCGATGATTGATTCATTCAATACCATGCTTGAGCGGCTGGCCAAGGGCTTTGTCCAACTGGGTCAGGTGTCCACCGACATGGCCCACGAGCTGCGCACCCCCATCAACAATTTGCTGGGGGAAACACAGGTCGCCCTTCAACAGCACCGCAGCATTGAAAGTTATCAGCAGTTGTTGGCGTCCAATGTGGAAGAGCTTGAACGCCTGGCGCGGATGCTCGATAACATGCTGTTCCTCGCGCGCACCGACCCGGCCAGTGCTTTGCGGCAACGCCAGGAACTCAGTGCCTGGGACGAGGTGGAGCGCATCGCCGAGTACTTTGAGGGCTTGGCGGGTGATGCGGATATCAGCATTCACGCAGAAGGTGAAGGCGTGATCTGGGCGGAGCCGATGCTGCTGCGCAGGGCGCTGGCGAACCTGTGCGCCAACGCCATCAAATATGGTGCGCCACGTACCGAGCTGGAGATCCGCGCCGTGCCAAGCGCCGATGGCATTCACCTGAGGGTCAGCAATCAGGGCGAGACCATCGCCGCCGAGCATCTGCCGCGGCTGTTCGAACGGTTTTACCGGGTGGATGAGTCACGGGAACGTTCTGCACAGTCCAACGGGTTGGGATTATCGATTGTGGCAACCATCATGCAACTGCATAACGGGCGGTACAGCGTAAGCAGTGAGGCAGGTGTGACGTGTTTTGAGTTGTTCTTTCCTAGACGGGAAGATTGAGCGCAAACGCCCGGTGTTATTTTGCAAAGGTTTGTCTCTTAACACTGGTCGCGAGCCAGACTAGTCTCGCTTCCCAAGGGGCTCAAGGGAGAGCCGGCAGCGGTAAAATTATGGAGATCCTGAAATGGAAATGCGATTAGGTTTACTGGAAAAGGGGCTGGCTGAAATGAATGAGAAGCTGATCACCGTTTCGAGCAAGGCAGACGCCATGGACAAGCACTTCGCTTCCAAGGCAGACCTGGCAACTACTGAACTGAACCTTATCAAATGGTACGTGGCAACCGCATTCGCCATGACAGGCCTGGCTTGCGCTATCACCTTCGGGCTTACTCGACTGTTTGCGATTTGAGGAGCGTCGGGCCGATCAGCTGACCTGCCCGCCCGCTTCCTCTGCATCCACCGGTGTTTGCCACGCCGCCAGCACAGCTGACTGCAGCCCCACAACCAACGTATCCAACGCCATTGAGGGCCGCTGTGAATCTGCCACCTGCTCTGGCAGAAAAGGTACGTGGATAAACCCACTGCGTACCCCAGAACCTGCGAGCGCATGCTGCAACAGATAAAACACCTGGTTACACACAAATGTCCCAGCCGTCTGCGATACCGAGGCCGCGACTCCCGCGTCGCGCACAGCCTTGACCATCGCCTTGATCGGCAAGGTCGTGAAGTAGGCCGCCGGGCCGCCAGCTACGACAGCCGTATCGATAGGCTGCTCCCCAAGGTTATCGGGGATGCGTGCATCATTGATATTGATCGCCACCCGTTCGACTGAGATATCGCTACGCCCAGGCCCCAGGCCAGTCGCAATCACCATCGCCGGGTGCAACTCGTCGATCAGCCCGGTCAGGCAAGCGCCCGCCGTGGCAAATGCGCAAGGCAGCAATCGCGCAACAATCTGCACATCGCTTCCCAGTCGCACGCCGTCCAGTTGGCGCACGGCTTCCCAGGAGGGGTTCACCCGGTCTTGATCAAAGGGCTCGAAACCCGTCAGCAGTACAATTTGCATCACGACCTCACATCAACAGATAAAGCAGCACAATATTGACCACCAGCATCATCAACGCGGTCGGAAGCTGGGCCTTGATTACCGCATTCTTGTCCGGCAGCTCGAGCAACGCCGCCGGGACGATATTGAAGTTGGCTGCCATCGGGGTCATCAGGGTACCGCAGTAGCCAGAGAACATACCGATCGCCGCCATCACCGCGGGGTTACCGCCATAGATACCCACCAACACCGGCACGCCGACACCGCCGGTCATTACAGGGAAAGCTGCAAAGCCATTCCCCATGATCACCGTAAACAACGCCATGCCCAGCACATAGACGATCACCGCCACCAACTTGAAATCAAGGTTGATATAGGTAGTGGTGACATGCGCGACAGCCGTACCAACCCCGGCTTCGTTGAACAGTAAACCCAGCATTGCCAGCATCTGCGGCAGCACCATGGCCCAGCCCAGCGCTTCAGTCAGGCGACGGGATTCACGCAAGGCCTGCACCGGCGTATCACGGGTCAACCAACACGCCAAGCCAAGGGCGATCAGGCAGCCGATACCGAGAGAAACGAAGGTCGTGTTTTTCGGGTCCAGCAACGGCACTCCGTCGATCTCGGTGTGTTTGAGCAACACCGATCCGATCACCGTGGTCAGCGGGATCGCCAACGCCGGGATGAACAGCTTGTGCCCCAGGCGACCAGCACTGGCACGGGATGCCTTGTCGTGCAGCTCGGCATGCTTGCCACGGCCGACGCCGCCCATGCCGGCTATCAAGGCCATGACCACTATGCCTACCCCGATAGCCACCGACGGCAGACGCTCACCGATCAGGAATGGAATGGCGAACAACAGCCAGAACAACGCACTGGTCCAGCGTTTGGGATGGGTGCGATCCATCAGGATCATGCCCGCCGTGATCAGCAGCAGAACCCCGGCCAGCCAATACAGGTATTGAATGGAAATAATCATTGTGCGGCCTCCACGGGTGCAGCGGCCGGCGTCATCTCTCGGGTGAGCCTTCGGTCAAACCGATGCAGGCGGATCGCGTGAATGATGAAGGCGCAGATCGCCGTAGGAATCCCCCATACCGCAATATGCAGCGGCTCCACATCAATCCCCGAGCCCAGCAGGAAGGTGTGCATCAAGGCGATTGCACCGAAGGCGACAAAGATATCCTCACCAAAAAACAGGCCGACATTGTCAGTTGCCGCGCACATCGCCAACACTTTATGACGCAGTTTTTCGGGAAGTTTGCCGTAGCGTTTTTCCGCTGCACCTTCAGCCATCGGCGCCAGCAGCGGACGCACCATCTGCGGATGCCCGCCCAGGCTGGTCAAGCCCATGGCGGCCGTGGACTCGCGTACAAACAGATAGATGATCAACAAGCGCCCGACCGTGGCGCGCTCGAACCGTGCAATCCAATTCTGCGCATGTAGGCGCAGCCCATGCCGCTCCAGCAGTCCAATGACCGCCAGGGGCAGCAACAGAATCAATTGCAGGGCACGGGTCTGAAGGAAGCCGTCGCCCATGGTGGCGAGGATTTTTTCCAGGGGGAAATGGGCGGCAAGCCCGGTGGCGATAGCGGCGGCGGTGACCACCAACAGAGGGTTGATACGCAATACAAAGCCAACCACGATCACCAGTACGCCGATCAACGGCCATAAGTTCACA
>Ga0207656_10000073_pt1 | contig 37162 bp, 34 predicted proteins | sample KBSCornC12_FD_184297 | JGI IMG/M metagenome (GOLD analysis project Ga0207656, IMG submission 184297) | Corn rhizosphere microbial communities from Kellogg Biological Station, Michigan, USA - KBS Corn C1-2 (SPAdes) (version 2) | ecosystem: Host-associated > Plants > Roots > Rhizosphere > Soil ...
CGACTCGTTGTCGCCTTCGCCGAACTCGTAAGTGAACGCCAGCAATACATCCTTGATGGGGCCGAAGGACAGGTCTTTATCGAAGATCTTGCCGAATGACAGGCGTGGGCTTATTTCGCCGTAATACGTACTGGGGCCGACGTTGCCGTCTTCCTTTCCGTTGTAAAAGATGCGGTCGACGAAGATAAAGTTATCACCGTACTTCCACGCATCGGCATGTTCGAACGTGACGGTTTGCTGAATCTGCGGGTTGACGGTAAAGCTCTTGCCCCACAAGTAAGTCAGGCTGTTGTTCTGCCACTGCAACAGGTCACCGGCCACGGCTTGGCCACCGGCCAGCAGGGATCCCGCCAGCATCAGGCCTTTGAACATAGGTTTCATTCGGTTGCTCCCGAGTTAAAGTTTTATGGTTTTTCTTCTACGCAGGCGCTCTGGTGTGGCGCCTTTTGGTTCGCTGCAAAAATCGTCTGTTCGGTCAGCTTTAGTGCTTTTAGCAAGAGCTGCGCCAAGGTGTTTAAAAAGCCAAAAAATCCCCGTCGGCTGCATGAGATGCAGTCGAATTCAGAGGACATTTGCGCACTTTGGCCGCAGACATTAGGCCGGGATAAGTTGGCCTTGCAGTCAGCTTTTACATTCGCTGTTTTTTTTTGAGTCGATTCGAGCGGGCGCGGAGAATACTGGCTCCCAGGCCTGGGCTCAAGTGCGCCGTTACAGCGCGCGCGGGGCGAGAATGGGGCACGGCTTGTGACCGGCCCCAGGTGAGCGGTGTGCATGTTGATGTTCCCTGTTTCGTTATTGTTTTTGTGCGAACGAAGGAATCAATGCGTAGGAGCAACGGCTGGTCGTTCAGAACCGCCGAGAATGTTGAACAGGATATTCAGCGACAACGCGCTGAGGGTGGCCATGGCGATGCCGCTGTGGGTAATCGGGCTCATCCATAGCGGCAGCTGCGCGAAGAACTCCGGGCGCACCACCGGGATCAGGCCCATGCCGATGCTCACCGCCACCAGCAATTGGTTGCGCCGGTCGGCGATATCGGCTTCCTGCAGGATCTTGATCCCGGTCGCCGCCACCATGCCGAACATGGCAATCGCCGCGCCGCCCAGCACCGCCGGCGGGATCGACGCGACCAGGTACGCCGCCTTGGGCAGCAGGCTGAGCACGATCAGAAATGCGCCGGCCATCATCGTCACCGAACGGCAACGCACGCCGGTCATCTGCACCAGGCCGATGTTCTGCGCGAACGAAGAGTGGGTGAAGGTGTTGAAGAACCCGGCAAAGAACGATGCACCGGCATCACACAGCAGGCCGCGCCGCAGCATTTTCGGCGTGACGTCCTGGCCGGTGATCTTGCCCAGCGCGAGGAACATCCCGGTGGACTCGACAAAGATGATCACCACCACCAGGCACATCGACAGGATCGGCGCCAACTCGAATTTGGGCATGCCGAAGTGCAACGGCGTCACCACCTGCACCCACGGCGCCTGGGCCAGGCCACTGAGGTCGACCATGCCGATGGCGCCGCACAAGGCGTAGCCCAGGCCCATGCCGATCAGCACCGAGATGTTCACCCAGAAGCCACGCATGAAGCGGTTGATCAGCAGGATGGTGGCCAATACCAGCGCGGCAACCGCCAGGTAGACCGGTGAGCCGAAAGTCGCGGCGGCACTGCCACCGCCGGCCCAGTTCACCGCCACGGGAAACAGCGACAGGCCAATCGCGGTGATCACCGTGCCGGTCACCAACGGCGGGAAAAAACGCACGACCTTGGACATGAACGGTGCGATCAGCATGCCAAAGAACCCGGCAGCGATGGTCGCGCCGAAGATGCCCTGCAAGCCGATACCGGGCATGCCGGCCATGGCGACCATGCTGCCGACGGCGGCAAAACTGGCGCCCATCATCACCGGCATGCGAATGCCCACCGGGCCGATGCCGAACGACTGCACCAGGGTGGCGATGCCGGCGACCAGCAGATCAGCGTTGATCAGAAAGGCGATTTCTTCACGGCCGAGGCCTGCGGCCTGGCCAATGATCAAGGGCACGGCGACGGCGCCGCCATACATCAGCAAGACGTGTTGCAGGCCTACCAGAATCAGTTGCAAGAGGGGCAGCCGCACCAGGGCGGGTGCGGCGGGAATCTGCGGTTCGGCTAACTCGGTCATGCAACACCTCGGATCTTTTTATTGTTGTGTTGTTCGGCATTCAATTGCCGGGTGGAACTCGATCTTCAAAACCCTGGAGACCCTTGTGGGAGGGGGCCTGCCCCCTCCCACCTTTGGATCTGCGCCAGCCTGTCAGTTGGTACGCGCCCCCTGGTTGATCCAGGTGCCAATCAAATCCCGCTCCTGCTGGGTCATCTGGGTGATGTTGCCCAGCGGCATGATCTGGCTCGCCACGGCCTGCGCCTGGATACGTGCGGCCTGCTGCTGGATCTGCGCCGGGGTGTCGAACATCACACCCGCTGGAGCCGTACTGAACAACGGACTGGTGGGCTTGGCCGAGTGACACACGGCGCAGCGCTCCTGGATCACCCCGTGGACCTTGTCGAAATCAATCGTCGCCTGGGCCGGAGCAGGTTCAGCGGCGGGGGCGGCAGGCGCTGCCGGTTTCAAGCCACCGCCCAGTGCGGTTTCCGGCAACGGTTGGTACTCGATGGCCGCCGGGGCCTTGGCCACTTCGGCCACCGGCTTGGGGCCGGTCACGTAGGCGAGGCAGATCATTGCCAGTGCACCCACCGGCAACGTCCACGCATACTTCTGGCTGTTATGCCGGGTGTTGAAGTAGTGGCGCACCAACACCGCCGCCACCGCGATGCCCGCCAGGATCAGCCAGTTGTATTGGCTGCCGTAGGTGCTCGGAAAGTGGTTGCTGATCATGATGAACAGCACCGGCAAGGTGAAGTAGTTGTTGTGACGCGAACGCAGCAGACCTTTGGCGGGCAGCGTTGGGTCCGGCGTGCGGTTTTCCGCGATCGCCGCCACCAGCGCGCGTTGTGCCGGCATGATGATGCGGAACACGTTGCCCACCATGATGGTGCCGATCACCGCACCCACGTGCAGGTACGCACCCCGCCCACTGAACACTTTGCTGAAGCCGTACGCGGCGGCAATCAACAGCACGAACAGGATGAAACCGAGCAGGGCAGGGCGCTTGCCCAGGGCCGAGTCGCAGAGGAAGGAGTAGATGAACCAGCCGGCGAACAGTGAGCCAATGCCCAGCAACACGCCTTCCGGGCCACTCAGACTGCTGCCCGGGGCCAGCAGGTACAGCGTCGGGTTCCAGTAGAACACCACGCACAGCAGCGCAATGCCCGACATCCAGGTGAAGTAGGCCTCCCATTTGAACCAGTGCAGGTTGTCCGGCATGGTCGGTGGGGCCAGTTTGTATTTTTCCAGGTGGTAGATACCGCCACCGTGGATCGCCCACAAGTCACCGGCCAGGCCGCTCTTGGGGTTGACGCGATTGAGGTTGTTTTCCAGCCAGACGAAGTAGAAAGAAGCGCCGATCCACGCGACGCCCGTGATCATGTGAACCCAGCGCACGCTCAGGTTCAGCCATTCCATCAAATGTGCTTCCACAGTCTTTACCTCTCGCCTGTCACCCTTGTTGTCGGGTGATCAGACCTTCTCTTATTGGTGGGGGGCGAGGATCAACCGCTCATCCTCTTTGAAAAAATGCTCATCGCAGTTATTGCCTGTGCCACTGCGATCAACCACCAGGAAGTCATCCCGCTTTTCGATCGTCAGCACCGGGTGGTGCCAGACGCCGCGATGGTAATTAATGCCCTGCCTGCCGTTGGTGACGAAGGCGCGGACCAAGCCCGATACAGGTTCATCGCCAAGAGGCGCGACCACGATCAGAAAGGGGTTGCCGAGCAGCGGAATGAAAGCCTGGCTGCCCAGCGGGTGTCGTTCCAGCATGCACACGGTCAGCGGCATGTCCTGCGCATCGGCGCGGAAGATGCTGATGATTGCGTGGTCTTCCGGCGTCGCGGTTTGCACCGTCGCCAGTTTGTGAAAGCGCATGGTCGAGCCGTTGTTGATCATGAAGTGATCGCTGCCATCGGTTTCGATAACGTCTCCGAAAGGGGCGAAGGCTTCTTTGGTCAGGGGTTCGATCATCAGTGTGCGCATGGCTGTCTTCTTAAATTTTCGAGTGTGATGGTGTCTGGTCTACCGTTATCGCGGGCAAGCCCGGCTCCCACATTTGACCGCATACTCCTGTGGGAGCCGGGCTTGCCCGCGATGGGGTCCACCCTTATTTCGCTACCTTACCGAGGACCCGCAGGCGACTTACGCCCCCATCCGGGAACACGTTCAGGCGGATGTGGGTAATCGGCCCCAGCGCCTTGATCTGCTCGGCGAAGGTGTGTTCGGCGTGCATTTCCAGCTTCTGCGCCGGCAGCAGTTCGCGCCAGAACAGCGACTGGGTTTCGATCTGGTTGTCGGTGCCGCCCTTCACGAACGCGCCCTGGATCGAGCAGGTGTCCGGGTAGTTGCCCTTGAAGTGCAGGGTGTCGACGATGATCTTCTCGATCTCGCCCGGGTGACCCAGCGCCACGATCACCCAGTCATTGCCCGGTGTGCGACGACGCGCGGTTTCCCAGCCGTCGCCCATGTTGATGCCGCGGCCTGGATTGAGGATGTTGCTCATGCGGCCGAAGTGTTCATCGGAGCAGGCCAGGGCACGGCCACCGTTGAGTGCTGCCGCCAGGTCGACCTGTTCGTTGTCGCCCACCGAGGACCAGTCGCGAAACGGCACGCCGTATACGCGCAGGCGCGCCACGCCGCCGTCCGGGTAGATGTTGAAACGCAGGTGGCTGAAGGCCTGGTCGTTGTGGATCTCGTGATAGTGGTGGCTGTTGCCTTGCAACTCGACGGCCGACAGCACTTCGACCCACTGGGTGTTGTCATCCGGCTCGCCCGAAGTCAGGAAGCAGGCTTCCAGGGAGGCCGATGGCGGGAAGTTGCCGGTAAAGAATGAAGTGTCGATGTCCACGCCTTTGATCGAGCCTGGCACACCCAGGCGGATCACAGCGCTGTCGTAGCCTTCGAAGCGTTTGCGGCGCGACTCCCAGCCGTCCATCCACTTGCCGTTGTCATCGAAAACGCCCTCCTTCCATACAGCCGGGGTCGGCTGGAACAGGCGGTTGGCGTCGGCGAACCAGTCATCGGTGACGGAGATGATCTTGGTGCCCAGGCGGGCGTCGGCCAGGTTGACGAACTTTTCGAAAGGTACGGCGTAAGCTTTCATTCTTCTTGTCTGCCTTAGATAAAGTGGCTGGGGATGGTCGTTTAGAGGGTCAGTAAGCGGAACAACGCGATCTTGTTGATCTCGGCCAGTGCACATTTGAACTCAGCCTCGACCGAGTTGTGAATGCGCGTTTCGAACGCGGCCAGGATCTGATGCCGGTTGCTGCCTTTTACCGCCATGATGAAGGGAAACTTGAACTTGGCCTTGTAGGCGTCGTTCAGCTCGGTGAAGCGCGAGAACTCTTCGGCCGTGCATTGGTGAATCCCCGCGCCAGCTTGCTCATCGGTGCTGGCTTGGGTCAGTTGGCCCTGGACGGCGGCTTTGCCGGCCAGGTCCGGGTGAGCGTTGATCAGCGCCAGCTGGCTGGCATGATCAGCGCTCAACAGGATGTCGCTCATGCGCTGGTGCAGGGTTTCGATCTGGTCGATCGAAGCATCCTGGCCCAGGTCGAAGGCCTTTTCGGCCACCCATGGCGAGTGTTCGTAGATATCGGCGAAGGCAGCGACAAACTCATCGCGGCTCAAGGTCGAGGGTTTCAGGCCGTGGAACGCAGTCATTTCGCCGCTCCCGTGTAGGGGTGGGTTTCCTGCCAGTGGCGGGCAATGTCGACGCGGCGGGTGAACCACACCTGCTCGTGACCTTTGACGTACTCGATAAAGCGCTTCAACGACGCCAGGCGCGCCGGGCGGCCGATCAGGCGGCAGTGCAGGCCGATAGAAAGCATCTTCGGTGCCTCGGCCCCTTCGGCGTAGAGCACGTCGAACGCGTCCTTGAGGTACTCGAAAAAATCATCGCCCTTGTTGAAACCCTGCACCTGGGTGAAGCGCATGTCGTTGGTGTCCAGGGTGTAGGGGATCACCAGGTGCGGCTTGCCGGTCGGGGTGTTGGGTTCCCAGTAGGGCAGGTCGTCGTCGTAGGTGTCGCAGTCATAGAGGAAGCCGCCTTCCTCCATGACCAGCCGCCGGGTATTGGGGCCGGTGCGCCCGGTGTACCAGCCCAGTGGGCGTTCGCCGGTGAGTTCGGTGAGGATGCGGATGGCTTCGAGCATGTGCTCGCGCTCCTGGGCCTCGTCCATGTATTGGTAGTCAATCCAGCGGTAGCCGTGGCTGCAGATCTCATGGCCGGCGTCGACCATGGCGCGGATCACATCCGGATGGCGCTGCGCGGCCATGGCCACGGCGAAGATGGTCAGCGGGATATCGAATTCTTTGAACAGCTTGAGGATGCGCCACACGCCGGCACGGCTGCCGTATTCGTACAGCGACTCCATGCTCATGTTGCGCTCGCCCTGCAGGGGCTGGGCCGAAACCATTTCGGAGAGAAAGGCTTCGGATTCTTTGTCGCCGTGCAAGATATTGCGCTCGCCGCCTTCTTCGTAATTGAGTACGAAAGACAGCGCAATGCGCGCCTTGCCCGGCCAGTGGGGGTGAGGAGGGTTACTGCCGTAACCGATCAGGTCGCGTGGGTAGTCAGCGCTCACTGCAGTCTTCCTTCTTGTTCGTCGTAGTAGCGATGAGTGATTGTATACAACTTATCGAGCACTTTGTAAGCCTGCATTTCTGCATTTTTTCGGCGTAGCGCTAGACCAGTGGTGTAGCAAGAAACTTGCCTGGTTGGTCAGCTAATGGACAAAAGGTCGTTTAAAAGCAAGGATAACGCGCAGATTGCCCTGTTGAGCAATGGCAGCAGGCGGATCTGAGAGTTTGTGATTTTTATTGTGTACAATTTTTTTAAAAAGTGTCTTAATCGATCATCGCCGGCTTTTTCGATGCCCTGAAAAAGTGCGGATCATTCTTCTATTGACCACAGGAGGCGCGTAGACGCCATGGGACGCTTGACCACACACGTATTGGACGCCGCACACGGCTGCCCCGGCAGCGCAATCAAGGTTGAGCTGTACCGCGTCGAAGGCGCGCAGCTGGCACTGGTCGCCACCGCGCAGACCAACAGCGACGGCCGCTGCGACGCACCGTTGCTGCAAGGCGATGACTACCGCAGCGGCGTGTACCAATTGCAATTCAGCGCTGGCGATTACTATCGCGCCCGTGGCGTGCAACTGCCGGAGCCGGCCTTCCTCGATGTGGTAGTGCTGCGTTTCGGCATCAGCGCCGAACAGGATCACTACCATGTCCCGCTACTGATTTCGCCCTACAGCTACTCCACCTATCGCGGTAGCTGAGCGTCAACTTGCTTCACACCCCCAAAGCGCTTCGTTGGTTTTTCGCCCGCCCACACTGCGGGCTTTTTTCGATTCTGGGCTTAACTATCTAGCTCCTTTTGCGTGTGCGCCCTATTTAGGCTGGGTTTTTCTCATTGATAGAAAACACCATGAGCCCGCCCCCCGATACCGATGATGCAGACATGGCCGCCCAAGCGGCGTCGCAGGAAATACGCAAAACACTGCGGTGGCGAATAAACGCCAGTACGCATCCCAGCCGCTTGATCAATAAGATTGCCTTTGCCGACCTTCGGTGCGTCGAGTCGACTCGGGCGCTTGCCCGCCTGATAGGACGTTCGCCCACAGTGTTGAAGGTCATCCGCGCCGAGCTGCACAAGGCGTTCGAGATTGACCCGGACACGCTGTTGTTTACCGAGCCCAAACCGCCGCTTGTACCTGAGAAGGTCCAGACGCTGACCGAGCGGGCATTGTTGTTGCTGGTCAAGCCGGTGGTGGAAATCAACGTCAATGCCTTTACCGTCCTGAGCGTCAAGGGTGAGCCGAGTCGTCGATTGTCCTACACGCCGTTGGAGGTATTGCAGCGGGTAGTCGAGATGCGGCTGTCTGACCGGCTGGCGCGTGCGCATGACACCTATTGGAATACCCTGGCCGAGGGTTCCTGGCTGACGCGGCGTGAGCGCTGGATCGAGCTGCATGCAGGACTGTTCGCTGACCGGGCCTTTATCTCGTGGCAACTCAACGAACTGTCGAGTGCGGCAATGCTGATGGTCCAGGCCGTGATCGATGCCCCGACTGCTGAGGCACGCCAGCGGGCAGGTGGGCATTGGGCCAACGTGCACGTGAGCCAATTGATGTGGCCGGGCTCGCCGGCTGAAGCGATCCCCGGAGCGTTGCATATTTACCGTGAGGGTGAGTCTGCTGAAGCCCTCCACGTGACTTACCTTCCAGGTGTGGTACGCAACTTCTACGAGTACCCGAGCTTCAACGACCTTCAGTGCGGCCTGCTGGAGCTGGACAGAGAGCGCTTTCACCAGTTGTGGCAGTGTATGCCGTTGAAGCGGCGCAATGGATTGTGCTCACCGGCCGGCCTGTCGTCGGCAACTGGATTCGCGTGTGGTCCGAAGATTGTGGGGGATGCGCTGACGCAAGGCACGCAGATGTTGCTGGAGGGGCAATGGGCCAATGAAGTCGCTTGTGCCTTTACGATTAATCTGGCCCAGGTCTTCTCCGCAGAGCCCCCCCAGTCTCAATCGCTGGAGGTAGCGCCCTTTCTCAGGTTCATGGAGCGCACCAGAAAGCAGTTGATCGGCGGCGTTCGCCTGGGGGCCATCCGCGACTCGTTACTTGAATGGGATCATCAGCGACGACACGCAGAAATAATTTTTGCCAGCATGCCACCCGGCCTCGCATTCCTTACCGTAAAGCATCAGGTCAAGCGCTATGAAAAAGGCCTGGTCGCGCTGTTGGCTCCGAATGATCCCGCTGCTCAGACACCTGCGTACCAAGATCACCTGTCGCTGATGAGCCAATTGGAGATTCATACACAGGCGTTAAAGACGTTGATGAAGGAGGCACCGCAAAGGTCGCTTGATCTGGCTTTTTGGGCTGAACGACCCGGCGGGGCGGGTACTCCCAGGCGTGTTTCGCTGTTCATGAACGCCCAGGCCGAGGCTCTGCGCTGTGAGGTTCAATTGCAACACCGGCTCAAGCTCCTCAGCACGGCACATCGGGACTTGATGATTGAGGTGATAGATCAGCCTTTGGCAAGCAAGCGCCCCGGCAGTCAAACCCAGGTGATGTCAGTCGCCATTGGCAACGACCCAGACGCCTTCTATCCGCTCCATAACGTGTGGGTGATCACCACCGCAGCGGCGTTGAGCAGGCCGACACGCCAGCTTCCCGTGGTTCTGTACGCCTTTGGGGAAGAGGGTGGGGTATTGGCTTTTTCCGGGGTGGACGGGCTAACACGCAGTCTCAAGGCAAGCCTGGGCAGTCGGGACGACTCTGTGCTGTGGGGCTGTGTCGAGCACGATAAACGTCGCGACTTACGTGCACATGCCGCCCGTGAAACCCTGAGCGTGCGCTATGTAGACATCCCGGGTAAGCCCGCGCTGGCCACTCTCAAGAAGTTGCTGGGGACTTACGACCGATTGCACAAAAGCAGCGAAGATATCACCCGTGTTTTCAGTGAGGTAAAGGATGCGCAGTTGAGCCGTGCGCTGCTGCTGACTGAGCTGGAGCAACAACTGAAGGCTCCTGTCAACAGCGCCCTGAGCCGCGCGCAGGCGAATATTGAGCTGCTGCGCAAGGTTGCGCTTGAAGCGAAAAAACTGCCGACATGGTTGACGACGGCAACGCGTGCGCAGCGTAGGCACTGCAGGCGCGTGCAAAAGCACTACATGAGCAGCGCCTGGGCATTGTTAGCGCGGCAAGAACAGCGTCTGCCAGATTTACACACATATGCCAGGCAGGCGTTGACCGCCCGCTTGTATAGCGAGGGGATCGCCCTGGAGATTGATATGGACGAGCCTTTTATCGCGATGTCTGGCGATATTCACGGCACCTATTGTGATTACGAAGAGGCCTGCCTACTGAAGGACCCGAAAACCCGATTGCCTCTGTCTTCTGCATGCAGGGCCTTCAGTCTGATGGAGGTGGCGCTGCAAAACCTGGATCCGCTGGCATCCTGGATCCAGTACAAATTAAACCGTGCCTGTCTTCTGCGAGTGCCGTGGCCAGGCTTTCATGTTAACCATCTGAGGCAAATAATCGCTTCGCTGGATATCGGCGGTCGGTACGGCGTGCTGATCAAAGACAGTTTTTATCCACCCGTTAGCCCTGACCAGTCGCTCAGCGAAGGCCGAATGCCTGAGTTACTGAATCGAGTGTTGCGCGCGGGCGTTGACTATCATCTGTTTTCAGCGGTTCAACAGGGGCTGTCGGCGCAAGCGCAGAGCGTATTCAGCACTGCAATGGCCGCGCGAACGCCGCAGGACCTGTTGAAAAACCAGCATGAATTACAACTGCACGTGGTTCATCTGGTTGGGCATACGCTGCAGCATGATCGCTATGTCACCGGGATAGTGGTCGTGCAAGACAAGCACTCGCAGCTTTGCGTGGTCTATTGGCCGCAGGCCCCGCACGCCTGGGTGCTCACTGAGTACAGTAGTCTTGAAAAAGCCACGGCTGAATTGAATCGCTTCGGCGCATTGCCCGATAACGCCAAGACGCTGGCGCGGCAGGTCGCCGCCGGCTGGGCCTTTGAGGCAACGTTCGACGCTCTGTTTGAACGCAATGTCTTCAGCCTGGCTAAAGCGAAGGCTGGGATGTTTTTTGTGATCGGGAAATGGCTGTTGTCTCGTGTGACCCGCGCAAAGCATCTGGAGCCATCGCTGTCGCTTGATGAGATAGAAGCGCAGGTGTTCGAGCAGATTGCCAGCAACCCAAAGGATTGGCTGGCGATTGTCCCCCGGTCCAACAGCGATGCCCAGGCGTTGCGGTACCACGGCCATGTGCAGTGCCTGCAACGACAGACACAGGCCGCCAGCTATTCCAATAAGGCGCTGGAGGAATATCGAACCCGGCGCCTTCGCGACGATAGCGTATCTAAAATACGGATGATGTTAGGTGTCTTTTTTCCGATTGCCGGGGCGTTCAATGACATCGTTGAACTGTACCTGGCGGTGCGGCGCTATCAGCGTTCTGGCGATCCCCGTGATAAACGTGTGTTGGCCGATACGATAAAGCTTTCTATGGTTGGTCTTGTGATGACCTTCGTACCCGGCCCCAAGAGAGTCGGTAATGTGGCGAATGCTGCTATACGCTCTGCTTTGCCGCCGGCGTTGGGACGGATACGCCGTTGGCGTGGGGAACTGAGTGGCGTTCCCCGTCCGGTGTCATCGGTGAAGCAACTTCCGGCGCTGGAGCGTTTCAAAGTCAAATCGGTGCCCGAAGGGGCCGTGGCGCTCAAAGGGCTGGGCGAGGAGGGTGTGTACGCGAAGGGGGGCACGCTTTTCATGGCGGATGGCACCCACCATTACCCTGTTTATCGGCGCAACAACGAACCGTTTCTTCGCCTGAAAAACCAGCAGGTCGCGGGCCAGGACGAACTGATCCTGAACATCCATGAGTCGGGCGAGTGGTTGCTCGGTGCGGACGCGCCCCAGCCCGTGGCGGGGACGAGTTCAGGAACGTTGAATCCATGGCGCTCGCCGGTGTCGCCCCCGCCTGATTGGTGGCCGCCCATTGTGCGCACGGCGACGGAAAATACGATTCTTCGATCAACTAGCACGACTGATCATTGGACAAGTTGGCGTATACCAGCCCCTGATCCTCGACAAGTGGTTTCTCCTGCACCTGGCGTTTTCCGCGTTCCCGGTGAGGCCCCCGGTTGTTCCTATAATGTTGCGCGAATCGCCCCGCCGAATGTTCCATTCGACCACCTGACAAGTGGTTTTTACAGGTTGCTACCTGAGGGACAGCAGGCGCCTTTGAACCGTATTGTGTTTATGACAAAGAATGAGCCTCTGGCTTCAAAGGCTGCCGTTGATATCGTGCGCTGGACAAGCACGGCGCGGCATGAACAACCCCTTCCAATGTCCTTCTCTGCCCAGGGCGAATGGATACCCCATGCTCCGCTGTTCGACAGACCGTTGGCTCAGTCTGTAGGTGAGGCCTTCCCCTCCATGACAATCAGGGATCGAGATCTCACTGTCATACGCATGATTGAGTTGTCTGGGCCAGAAGGTTCTGCAACGGCAACTCATTTGCTTAACATCCGCACAACGTTGGACAAATGGTTGCCGCCACTGCCTGCTCGGCCGGGGCAAACGGATGACTTGTTGAGAATGCTAAGGCCCGTTGAGAGGGGCACCGGGAACTTTTTTATTGGTTATCAGGGTGCTAGCCCTGGCTTCACGCGTGTTGACTTTCAGATGAGGGGATTAGACCCCTCATTGCGGATCGTTAAGTCTCGTATCTCCCCCGAGCGCCGCACTGTGATGATGACTGCCGTCGAGGGGGGGCTGCTGCAGCGGGGGTTCACGGTTCATCAACTAGACGTTAAGCGTCCCGGTTCCCCATCATGTGAGTTGGCGGCGACGCACCCCGGTTCGAATTCACTTTATTACGTGTCAGTTCACTGGGTAGAGGGAGGGAGTATCCACTTACAAAAAAGACTGACCGATGAATGGCTCAACATTACCATTCGCAGAAACTCAAAGAACCCAGCATTCTTGCCCGTCAAAACAGCTATGGAGGAAGGGCGGTTGGTCCGGATCGTGGCAGGCATTCAATGGCCCACCACGGGTACGGTTCCCCCGAGCATTTATTTTGTCAAAGTGAGTCCATCCTGACCTTCATCAGCGACATCACCCCCGCACCGCCAAACAACCCTGCGCTGACGCGGTTGAACCAGCCTTGACCTTTGCCGCTGCGTAGATACCGTGCGGCCCCCTGGGCGCTCAAGCCATAGGCAAGCTTGCAGAGCAGGTCGAGCAGCGTCCAGGTGGCGATCATCATTAGCAATTGCGGCAGAAATGGCCTTTCGGCGCTGAGAAACTGAGGCAGGAAGGCGGCGAAAAACAGAATGTCCTTGGGGTTGCTCGCGCCGAGCACAAATGCGCGGCCAAACAGGCTGCGAAAGCGCGGTGTGGCAGCCGACATCATGACCTCGGCGCCTAGGGCCGGTTGTCGCGATTGCTTCCAGCTCTGCCAGGCCAAATAGAACAAGTAGGCTGCGCCGACCACCTTGAGCGCACTGAATAGCTGTTCCGACGCCAGCAACAGCGCGCCCAAGCCGAGGGCCGAGGCGCTGAGCAGGCAGATCGAGGCGGTTACGCCGCCGAGGAAGGCAGGGTAGGAGCGGCGCAAGCCATAGTTGAGGCTGTTGCTGATCATCAACAACGACAGCGGCCCGGGGATCAGGATCACCACCAATGCCGCGCCACTGAACAACAACCAGGTTTCCAGACTCATGCCTTGCTCCTCTTTATAGAAATATGAATTTCGCGATGAAAATCGCGCACAGCACCCACAGGCTCACGGAGATCTCGCGGTACTTGCCGGTACCGGCCTTGAGGGCCACGTAGGTGATAAACCCCAGGGCAATCCCATCGGCGACCGAGAACGTCAGCGGCATCATGATCGCGGTGACAATCGCCGGAATGCTGTCGGTGGCCTCATCCCAATTGATATGGGCCATGCTCGCCATCATCAGCATTGCCACGTAAATCAGCGCACCTGCGGTGGCATAGGCCGGAATCATCCCGGCCAGCGGTGCGAAAAACATCGCGGCCACAAACAGCACGCCGACGGTGACGGCGGTCAACCCGGTACGGCCACCTGCGGCCACCCCGGCAGCACTTTCCACGTAGCTGGTCACCGGCGGCACACCGACCATGGCACCGAACACGCTGGAGGCACTGTCGGCCTTCAATGCACGGGACAGGTTGTCGATCTTGCCGTCGGCATTGACCAATCCGGCCCGTTGCGCGACGCCCATCAGTGTACCTGCGGTGTCGAACATGTGTACAAAAAGAAAGGCAAATACCACGCTGATCATGCTGACATTGAACACACCCGCTACGTCCATCGCCATCCAGGTCGGCGCCAGGCTCGGTGGGGTGGAGATGAAACCGTTGTAATGCACCAGGCCCAGGCCCCAGCCGGCGAGCGTCACGGCGATGATGCTGATCAGGATCGCGCCGAAAACCCGGTGGTAGCTGAGAATCGCGATCAGTAAAAAGCACACCGCCGCCAACAGCGGCGCAGGCTCATGCAAGGAGCCGAGCTTGATGAGGGTCGCCGGGCTGTCGACGATGATGCCGGCGGTCTTCAGGCCGATCACTCCGAGGAACAACCCCACGCCGGCACCCATGGCGTGGCGAAGGCTGACGGGGATGCTGTTGAGCAGCCATTCACGCACCCGGGACAGGGTCAGGAACATGAACAACACACCGGAGATAAACACGGCGCCGAGGGCGGTCTGCCAGGTGTAGCCCATGGTACCAACCACGGTGTAGGTGAAAAACGCATTCAAACCCATGCCCGGCGCCAGGCCCACGGGCCAGTTGGCATACAGCCCCATCAACAGGCAACCGAGTGCGGCGGCGATGCAGGTGGCGACGAACGCCGCACCGTGATCGATGCCCGCGTCGGCCATGATGTTGGGGTTGACGAAGATGATGTAGGCCATGGTGATGAAGGTGGTGAGGCCGGCGATCAGCTCGGTCTTCACTGTGGTGCCATGCAAGCGCAGTTTGAACAGGCGTTCCAGCCAGCCGTTTGGTGAGGGGGCAAGGTCCAGCGTCGGGGCTTCGGATTTGCGGCTATCCACAGCGAGTACTCCTCAAGCATTTTATTGTTATGGCCAGCGCGGAAGCGCTGAGAGGTACTGGCGGGTTTGTTGACCAATAGGTCAGGAACTCGCACGAAGCGAATTATGCTTTTGTATACAAATAAAGCAAATAATGTTTTCTATCTGCTGCGCCAAATAGATGAAAGGCAACCACAGGGTCAGGGCTGGTTGGCGAGCGCCTGATTCACCGCCAGCCACCCAACCACCGCGTCTTCACCGGCGTCATTGAAGGCACGTTGCAGCAACTTCACCTGTTCGCGGCGCAGTGACTGTTCGAAGCGCAGGCCTTCTTCGGTCAATTCCAGCAGGCGTTTGCGCTTGTCTGTCTCGGACGCGACGCTGTTGACCAGGTGCATCTCCTGCAATTGGCGCAGAGGGATGTTCAGTGCCTGCTTGCTCACACCGAGCAGTTCCAGCAGTTCCTTCACGCTCAGCGCCGGGTAGCGCGCGATGAAAAACACGATGCGCTGATGCACCCGGCTCAGCCCGCGGCGCTCGAGCATTTCGTCAGCCTTGGCGGTAAACGCCTGGTAGCCGAAGAAAAACGCTTCCATCGCGGCCTGCTGGGCGGTTGGGTTTTTAAGGTCAAGCATGTTGACGTATCCGTGCGAGTCGTCGTAATTTCGGTCAACCAGTTTGACGTATTTCCCACAGTCTTCGCTACCGGTGACCCCATGGCCTTCTCTGAACGTGTTACGCGCCTCAAAAGCTCCCTGATCCGTGAAATCCTCGCGGCGGCCCAGCGCCCGGAAGTGATGTCGTTCGCCGGTGGCCTGCCGGCCGAAGCCATGCTGCCTGCCTTGAACTGGGACGACATGCCGCTGAACATCGGCCAGTACGGCATGAGCGAAGGCGAACCGCAGTTGCGCGAACTGCTCGCTGCCGAGGCGCGTGCCCTGGGCGTGCCGTGCCAGGCCAGCCAGGTGCTGGTGGTCAGCGGCTCCCAGCAGACCCTCGACCTGGCGGCCAAGCTGTACATCGACAAGGGCACCCGGATCCTGCTGGAAGGCCCGACCTACCTGGCCGCGTTGCAGATCTTTCAACTGTTCGGCGCCGATTGCCTCACCGTGCCACTGGACGCCGACGGCCCGGACCTGAACGCGTTGCGTGCCAACCTTGAACGCCATCGCCCGGCGTTCATCTACCTGATCCCGACCTTCCAGAACCCCTCGGCCGTGCGCTACAGCGAGGCCAAGCGCGAAGCCGTCGCCGCCTTGCTCGACGAATTCGGCGTGACCCTGATCGAAGACGAACCCTACCGCGAACTGACTTTCGACGGCGGCAGCGCCAGACCCATCGTCGGGCGCCTGAAAAAAGCCAGCTGGATCTACACCGGCACCGTGTCCAAGACCCTGTTGCCGGGCCTGCGCGTGGGCTATCTGATCGCCAGCCCGGACCTGTTCCCGCACCTGCTCAAGCTCAAGCAATCGGCGGACCTGCACACCAACCGCGTCGGCCAATGGCAGGCCATGCAGTGGATCGGCACGGAGCAATACCAGCAGCACCTGACTCAACTGCGCGGCTTTTATCGCGAGCGCCGCGATGCTTTCCAGTCGGCGCTGGAGCGTCACTTCGTCGAGCTGGCCGACTGGCAGGTGCCCGAGGGCGGTTTATTCTTCTGGCTGACCTTGAAACAGCCGCTCGACACCCGCACCTTGTTGGCTCAAGCGCTCGACCAGAACGTCGCGTTCATGCCCGGTGAACCGTTCTTTTCCGAGCCCGACCGACACCTGGGTTCGTTGCGGCTCAATTTCAGCCATATCGACCCGGCCCGTTTGGACGAAGGTCTCAAGCGCCTGGCCGCGGTGGTCCGTCAAGCACAGCACGCGCAAGCGGCATAAGGGGAGCCCCATGTACAAGGTTTATGGCGATTACAAGTCGGGCAACTGCTACAAGGTCAAATTGATGCTCAGCCTGCTGGGCATCCCGTACCAATGGATCGATGTGGACATCCTCAAGGGTGACACCCAGACCGCCGAGTTCCTGGCGAAGAACCCCAACGGCAAGATCCCCGTGCTGGAGCTGGAAGACGGCACCTGCCTGTGGGAGTCCAACGCGATCCTCAACTTCCTTGCCGATGGCAGCGAGTTCCTGCCCACCGAACCGCGCCTGCGCACCCAAGTGTTGCAGTGGCAGTTCTTCGAGCAGTACAGCCATGAGCCGTACATTGCGGTGGCGCGGTTTATCCAGTTTTACCTGGGCCTGCCCGAGGACCGCCTGGAGGAATACAGGAAACTGCACAAAGGCGGTTACAAGGCACTCAAAGTCATGGAGCGCCAACTGCAACTGACGCCGTACCTGGTGGGCGAGCAGTTCTCCATCGCCGATGTGGCCTTGTATGCCTATACCCATGTGGCCCATGAGGGTGGTTTTGAGCTGGAGGCTTATCCGGCTGTGCAGGCGTGGTTGAAGAGGGTTGCCAGCCATCCCAAGCATGTGGCCATGCTCGGTTAAACCTGTGGGAGGGGGCTTGCTCCTCCCACATTCAGTTCTTCGTTCAGCAAGTCAAAGCAGCGTTGCGCCGCCGGGCTCAGGCCCATCCCGCTGCGACTGATCAACCCGATCTCCCGGTTTACGCCGGGATGCTCGATGTGGATGCGCTTCAACCCCGCCAGGCTGTCCGCCGCCGACTCCGGCAGCACACTGATCCCCAACCCCTGGCGCACCAGTGCCAGCACCGTCGACATGTAGTTGGCCTCCATGCCCGCGTTCATCGTCAGGCGCGTCTCATCGAACAGCGCATCCACTTGCTCGCGCACGCTGCTGTCGCGGCCAGTGAGGATGATCGGTTGGTCCGCCAGTTGTGCCAGGGTCAGTTTGCGATGGCGGGTCAGCGGATGACCGACCGGTACAAACGCGCACAGGCGATCGTTCAGCACTGGCACGAACTCCAGGCCATGGCTGAGCCGTGCGCGCACGCCGATGCCGAAATCCACCTCGCCGGACCGCACCTGGGCGTGTATGCGATGGGCCACCAGGTCATGCAGGCGCACTTCGATTCCGGCAAAACGTTCGCGAAACAGGCGCAGCACCGGTGGCAGGCTGCCGGCACAGACCGAGGGCAGGGCGGCGATGGTCACCACGCCTCGGCGCAACGCCGCCAGGTCGCGGGACCCGCTGACGATGTTGTCCAGGTCCAGCAGCAGTTTTTCCATCGGCCCACGGGCCTCCTGGCCAGCGGCGGTGATGCTGACGTGACGCGGGCTGCGGTCGAGCAGGGCGACGCCGAGCCAATCTTCCAGTTGTTGCACCTGCACCGTCAGTGCAGAAGGCGACAGATGCAGCTCATTGGCCGCCTTGGTGAAACTGCCAGTACGGGCCACCGCAAGAAACGCCTGAATGTGTTGGATACTGTTCTTCATTTTGTTTTTCCGAACACTAGCGGGTGAATATTCCAATTTACAAAGACTAACCTGCTTCCAATACTCCAGGGAAAACAATAACCGGCCAAAAAGGTCGCTCTGGAGTAACCCATGCTCGCTACCCTGGGTGTCATCACCATCCTGTGCCTGCTCGCTGCCGTCATGAGCAAACGCCTCTCGCCGCTGGTGGCCCTGATCGCATTGCCGATCATCGCCGCACTGCTCGGTGGGTTCGGCCTGCAAACCAGCGCCTTCATCATCACCGGTATCAAGAACGTCGCCCCCGTGGTCGGCATGTTCGTCTTTGCGATCCTGTTTTTCGGGATCATGACCGATGCCGGCATGCTCGACCCCATCATTGATCGCATCCTGCGCACGGTAGGGACGCGTCCTACACGCATTGTTGTAGGCACCGCGACCCTGGCGCTGCTGGTACACCTGGACGGCTCCGGCGCGGTGACGTTCCTGGTGACGGTGCCGGCGATGTTGCCGCTGTATACGCGGCTGGGTATCGATAAGCGCATCCTGGCCTGTGTCTGCGCGATGGCGGCCGGGGTCAACTTCCTGCCGTGGACGGGTCCGGTGCTGCGCTCGTCAGCGGCCCTGCACGTGCCGGTGGCGGACCTGTTCCAGCCGTTGATCCCGGTGCAGATCGTCGGCCTGATCTTTGTGTTTGCCTGTGCCTGGTGGCTGGGCCGTCGCGAAGAAAAACGCCTGGGCCTCGGCGCCGGCTCCACGGTGGATGCGGTGCCGCAACGGGTGCTCAGTGAAGACGATATCAAGCTGCGTCGCCCGCGCCTGTTCTGGGTCAACCTGATCCTGACCGTGCTGGTGATGGTGGTGATGATTGCCGGCTGGGTCGACCCGGTGGTGATGTTCATGCTCGGCACCGTAGTGGCGTTGTGCATCAACTATCCGAACGTAGATGCCCAGCGTGCCCGCATCGATGCCCATGCCAAGACCGCCCTGACCATGGCCAGTATCCTGCTGGCCGCCGGGGTGTTCACCGGCATCATGCAAGGCACCGGTATGCTCAAGGCTATCGCCGAAGTAGCGGTGGCGCAGATTCCGGCGGGTCACGGCAAGTTGATCCCGGCGGTGGTGGGGTTCATTTCCATGCCGTTGAGCATGCTGTTCGACCCCGATTCCTACTATTTCGGCGTGATGCCGGTGATCGCCGAAGTCGGCAAGGCCCTGGGCGTCGACCCGCTGCAAGTGGCCCAGGCCTCGTTGCTGGGGGTGCACACCACCGGCTTCCCGGTCAGCCCGCTGACCCCTGCGACCTTCCTGTTGGTGGGCCTGTGCAAGATCGAGTTGGCCGATCACCAGCGCTTCACCATTCCGTTTCTGTTTGCCGCGTCGGTGTTGATGACCCTGACCGCGTTGCTCCTGGGAGTGATTTGAGATGAAAACCTTGCGCATCGGTTCTGGTGCCGGCTATTCCGGCGACCGTATCGAACCGGCGGTCGAGTTGGCCGAACACGGCGACCTGGATTACCTGGTATTCGAATGCCTGGCTGAACGCACCATCGCCTTGGCGCAACAGGCGCGGATCAGCGATCCGCAGGGCGGTTACGATCCACTGTTGAGTGAGCGCATGCGCCGGGTGCTGCCGTTTGTGGGTGTGCAGACCGGGCGCCGTCGCCTGCGGGTGATAACCAATATGGGCGCGGCCAATCCAGTGTCGGCGGCGGCCGAAGTGCGGCGAATTGCTGTTGAGTTGGGCCTGGATCTCAAGGTGCTCGCTGTGGTGGGCGACGACGTGTTGACGATGTTGCAGCCCGAGTTTCTGCTGGATAACGGCCAGACCGTCGGCTCTTTGGGCGAACGGTTGATCTCTGCGAATGCCTACCTGGGTGTCGACGGCATTCTGCAGGCATTGCACGCCGATGCGGACGTGGTGATCACCGGGCGCGTGGCCGACCCCTCGCTGTTCCTGGCGCCGCAGATGGTTGAGTTCGGCTGGGCGGCGGACGATTGGCCGCGGCTGGGGCGCGGCACCTTGGTGGGTCATTTGCTCGAATGTGCCGGGCAAGTCAGCGGTGGGTATTTTGCCGACCCGGGTTTCAAGGATGTGGATGACCTGGCGCGCCTGGGTTTCCCGCTGGCCGAGATTGATGCTGACGGTCAGGCCGTGATCACCAAGGTCACCGGCTCCGGTGGGCGGGTCAGCCGTGCCACCTGCACCGAGCAACTGATCTACGAAGTGCATGACCCTGCGGCCTATCTGACGCCGGATGTAACCGCCGATTTTTCCCGGGTGTGCTTTGTCGAGGAGGGCGCTGATCGCGTTCGTGCCCAAGGTGCTGGTGGTCGCTCGCGTCCCGAACGGTTGAAGGTGAGTGTTGGCTATCTGGACGGCTGGATCGGCGAAGGGCAGATGTCCTACGGTGGGCCCGGTGCTGTCGCACGGGCGCAGCTGGCGCGGGATGTCGTGCTCAAGCGCCTTGAGTTGATAGGCGTGAAGATGCAGGACGTGCGTGCCGAACTGATCGGCATGGACTCGCTGCACGGCCCGCGCAGCACGGTGGAGCCCTGGGAAGTGCGCCTGCGCGTGGCGGCTCGCTGTGAAGAGCGCAGCGAAGCGGTGCGCGTGGGCAACGAAGTGGAAACCCTTTACACCAATGGCCCGTCCGGTGGCGGCGGCGCGAGCAAGAGCGTGCGGCAGGTGGTGGCGGTGGCGTCGTTGCTGCTGCCGCGTGATGCGGTCAACCCGAGGATCGAAGCATGAAGCTGCACACACTGGCCCATTCCCGCACGGGGGATAAGGGCGATACGTCGAACATTTCGATCATTGCCTATCGTGCCGAGGATTACCCCTGGCTCTGCGAACAACTGACCGTCGAGCGTGTGGCTGGGTTTTTTGCGGATCTACTGGAGCCAGGCGCCGCACCGGTGCGGCGCTATGAGCTGGCGAATGTGCAGGCACTGAACTTCGTGCTGCCGGGCATCCTGCGCGGCGGTGTGACCCGCTCGCTGGCGCTGGATGCCCATGGCAAGTGCCTGGGCTCTGCACTGCTGGACATTGATTTGCCAATAATGAACTAAGTGTGGGAGGGGGCTTGCCCCCGATAGCAGAGTGTCAGTCACACACTAAGTTGACTGATACACCGCCATCGGGAGCAAGCTCCCTCCCACATGGGTCGTCCAGTGTCTGTCAGACCGCAGCGAAACGCTTGTCGAGGTAATCGATGATCACCTTGGAGTCATACATCCAGGTGGTCTGGCCATTCTCTTCAATGCGCAGGCACGGCACCTTGATCTTGCCGCCTTGCTCCAGCAGGGTCTGGCGGTCCTGCTCGTTGTTCTTCGCGTCCTTCAACGCCACCGGCACATTCAGGCGGTGCAGGGTGCGACGGGTCTTCACGCAGAACGGGCAGGCGTGGAACTGATACAGGGTCAGTTCCTTGGCCGCTGCATTCACCTGCGCCTGCTGTTCGGCGGGGCGCTGTTTTTTGCGGGGACGGGTCAGGAAGTCGCCCGCGATGATGATCTGGCCGAGGCCGACTCGAAGTGCTTTGACCAACATGGTTTAAACCTCTTGCCCATAACTGAGGGGCGGCAGCTTACCTGAATTCTGCGGGCGAAAAAAAACCGGCGATGAACGCCGGTCTTTTCCTACGCAGCCCGTTACTTGATCAGGCTGAGGAATTCGCTGCGGGTCGCCGCGTTTTCGCGGAACTCACCCAGCATCACCGAAGTGATCATCGACGAATTCTGTTTCTCCACACCACGCATCATCATGCACATGTGCTTGGCCTCGATCACCACGGCCACGCCCAGGGCGCCGGTGACTTGCAACACCGCGTCGGCGATCTGGCGGCTGAGGTTTTCCTGGATCTGCAGGCGGCGGGCATACATGTCGACAATCCGCGCGACCTTGGACAGGCCCAGCACTTTGCCGCTCGGGATGTAGGCAACGTGGGCCTTGCCGATAAACGGCAGCAGGTGGTGTTCGCACAGCGAGTACAACTCGATGTCCTTGACCAGCACCATTTCGCTGTTGTCGGAGCTGAACAAGGCACCGTTGGTGACTTCTTCCAGTGTCTGCTCATAGCCGCGGCAGAGGTACTGCATCGCCTTGGCGGCACGCTTTGGCGTGTCGAGCAGGCCCTCGCGGGAAACGTCCTCGCCGAGTTGGCCGAGGATCGCGGTGTAATTCTGTTCCAGGGACATGAAACTACCTGTGGGATTTTCGCAAAGCGCAAGGTTACGGTGGCGGGCACATCGCTGCAAGCCTGACGATGGCACTTGTTACTCGTCGCGACCTTCCATCATGGTCCGCTTGAGCATCACATACACCGCCCCCGCGCCGCCGTGGCGGGCCTGGCATGAGGTAAAGCCGAGTACCTGGGCGTGCTGGCGCAGCCAGGTGTTGACGTGGCTCTTGATCATCGGCCGCTTGCCGTCCAGCCGCACGGCCTTGCCATGGGTGACGCGCACGCAGCGGATTTCGAATTTGGTGGCTTCTGCGAGGAAGGCCCACAGGGTTTCCCGGGCTTTTTCAACGGTCATGCCGTGCAGGTCGAGGCTGCCTTCGAACGGGATCTGGCCGATCTTGAGCTTGCGCATCTGGCTTTCCTGCACACCGTCGCGGGCCCACATCAGCTCGTCTTCGGGGCCGACGTCGATCACGAACTGGTCCGACAGGCCGTCCACGGTGGTGGCATCGGTGCGCACGGTCGCGGCCTGGCGCAGCTTGGCGATCTGCGCGCGGTCGGCCTTGGGTTTGCCGGTGTCGGCGCGGTCGTGCTTGATCGGCTTGACGCCGCGCAGCTCGTTTTTGAACAGGGAAAAATCGTCGTCTTGCATGTCAGCCTCCGCGAAGGGCGGGCAGTTTACCTAAATCGCGGCGGCCGGGGCGCAGGAAACGCTATCCAAGCGCCATCAGTCGTGTTTTTTCATCAGGTGCGAAGCGATATTAAGCGACAACGGCTGGCGCATTTTCCGACGGCTGCGCCGCCACAACCATACGCCCAACCACAGTACCAGCAGCCCGATCCCCAACAGGATAGCCGAGCCGCCAGGGCTGGCATTCAGCTCGCCAAGGGCCGGGGAGTGACCAGACAGACCAGCGCCACCAGCGCCGGCCAACAGCAGACCTACGATCGCCAGCAGCGCGGCGATGCCGGCAACCAGGCGCAGACGCCAGTTGCTCGGGCCCTTGGGGCGCAAGCGACGAGCATCAAAACCATCGGATATCTTCATTCCGACCTTTCCTCCAGGGTATCGGCCCTTCGACCGGACAATACACAGGTTGTTCCGGGGCGAGGGGTAAATGCGCCAAATGAAAAGGCTTTGCGGATGAGCGGGGCAATAAACATTGCCGCACCGCTCATCAGAAGGTCGATCAGATCAGGTCTTTGGTCAACGCCAGGGTGGCGAAGTTGTCGGCCATGATGGCCATTTCGGTCTGCTGTACGTGCTCGGCGCTCAGGATGCCGCCTTTGTAAGGCAGGTCACGGGTGGCGCAGGCATCTTCCACCAGGGTGCAGCGAAAGCCCAGGTTCTTGGCGGCACGCACGGTGGTGCTGACGCTGGAGTGGCTCATGAAGCCGCAGACAATCAGGTCCAGGGAACCGAGGTCCTGCAGGTGTTTTTCCAGGCCGGTGCCGTGAAATGCGCTGGGCAGCAGTTTGCCGATGATGGTTTCGTCGCCTGCAGGCTCAAGGCCCGGGATGAACTCACCCCGTTCGCCTTGCGGGTCGAACAAGCCGCCAACGGTGCCCAGGTGACGCACATGCACGATCGGGCGCCCGGCGTTGCGCGCTGCGGCGACCAGTTGCTTGATGTTACCAACGGCCGCGTCCATGCCCGAGAGGGCGAGCGGGCCGCTGAGGTATTCCTTCTGGGCGTCGATGATCACGAGGGTCGCATGGCTGAGGTTCGCAGCTGCGTAACCACGACCGCTGAGTTGAAACATCGTCTTTGGAACGGACATTCTGGGGCTCCTGTGAGGGGGGCTTTTGCGACATTGTCCACTGGCTGAGCGGTTCTGTGAATCGCTACCATCGTAAGGTACGCCGTTGTTGACGTGTAGCCATGTCAAGAGGTGGGCCTGTTTGACACAATGATGGCAATTCGGATGGAATCCGACGGATGGGCGCTGGGTTTCGTACATCGTCGGTACAGGTGAAGGCTGTTAGAATCACCAGTCGTTTTTTCCAGGAGCTTGCCCCCGTGATCACATCCCGCCTGCGCACGTTGCGCGACCACATCCGTTGGGCTGTCAGCCGTTTCCATGGGGAAGACCTGTTTTTCGGGCATGGCACTGACAATGCCTGGGACGAAGCCCGTCAATTGGTGCTCGGCGCGTTGAACTTGCCGTGGGAGATTGCCGACAGTTATCTGGACTGCAACCTGGAGGAAGAGGAAGTTTCCCATGTGCAACGTTTGCTGCACAGGCGCATCCATGAGCGCGTGCCCACCGCGTACCTGTTGAACGAGGCGTGGTTCTGCGGCATGTCGTTCATCGTCGACGAACGCGTGCTCATCCCCCGTTCACCGATCGGCGAGCTGATCGAAAACCGCTTCGAACCCTGGCTGGCGCAACCGCCGGCACGCATTCTCGACCTGTGCACCGGCTCCGGCTGTATCGGCATTGCCTGTGCCTACGAGTTCCAGGACGCCGAAGTGGTGCTGGGCGACCTGTCGTTCGAAGCCCTGGAAGTGGCCAACCAGAACATCGAGCGCCATGGCGTCGATGAGCGCGTGTACACCGTTCAGGGTGACGGTTTCGACGGTCTGCCGGGCCAGCGTTTTGACCTGATCGTGTCGAACCCGCCGTATGTGGATGCGGAAGATTTCGCCGACATGCCCGACGAATACCAGCACGAACCGGAACTGGGCCTGGCCTGTGGCGATGATGGCTTGAACCTGGTACGGCGCATGCTGGCCGAAGCGGCGGACCACCTGACCGAGAAAGGTTTACTGATCGTGGAGGTGGGCAACAGCCAGGTGCACGTCGAGGCGTTGTACCCGGAAGTGGACTTCGCCTGGCTGGACTTCCAGCGTGGTGGGCATGGGGTGTTCATGTTGACGGCGGAGCAGTGCCGCCAACATCAGGCGGTGTTTGCCGCCCGCGTTTAACCCACCTTACTGAACGAATAGGGCCAATGTGGGAGGGGGCTTGCCCCCGATGGCGGTGGATCAGTCAGCTACTCCAAATACTGACACTCAGCTATCGGGGGCAAGCCCCCTCCCACATTCAGACCTTACTTCAAGGCATAGACTCATTTCAGCGGTGGGTGGCAATCCAGATCAACAACCCCGCCTGAAACACCGTAAACGCCACCAGGCAGGTGATGGTAAAGCGCAACCCGCTGTCCTCACGCTTGAACTTGGTGACCTTTTCCTCTTCCTTGCGCAGCTTCACTTCCTGCTCCGCCAGGTTCTGCTCAGCCTGTTGCAGCATCTGCGCGGCTTCGAGAATCTCCACGAACTGCACCTTCTCGGTGTTCCAACTGTCCAGCACATCACCGACCTTGCCCGGCTGCACATTACCTTTGAGGTGTTGCACATCGGCGTAGGCCACATCAAAGCCCTGGATGCGCAGGAAGTGATCGCGGCGCAGGCGGGTGGCCTCGTTCAAGGCATCTTTGTTGGCCAGGTCGACGCCGTCGACGCGATAGTGTGACCACTTCTTCTTCGCCCACGCGGCGCCCTGGGCCACCAGGAAGCGACCGATACCCCGGTTGGCTGGTTCGATTTCGAGGCTGTTGCCCGGGCCGAAGTGCACACGGTGCTTGTCGTGGTCGACCCAGATATCCAGGTGGTTCTGCTCACGGCGCACGCGCTGCCCTGGCAGCTGGATGACCATGCGCAGCAGGCTGTGGTGTTTGTCATTGCGCTCGGCGTAGCCGAACTGCACGAACCGCAACGGTCGCACGCCAGTGGCACGGTCGGTGGCCAGGGGCGCCAGGCGCAGCATCTTGAAATGCTCGGCCTGGACATCCGCCCACGGCAGGGGCGCCGCGTCGACGGCCTCGGTTTTTTCAGCCGGGGTGTCGGCGGTGGATTCCGGTGTTGCTTCAGTGGTTGTCATGCGGCGCGATCCTGTCCAAGCCCAGCGAGCCGACAGTCTTTTTACTGTCGACCCAGGGCTTATCGGCCGGTTTTCCCAGGACTGGAGGCAAATAGTCGCTTAATGGGGTTGAAGTCCTTCGATAAAACGCACGACGCGGCTGCCCAGCTCGGCGGCGAGGGGTAGTTGCGGATCGTTGTAGGAGGCCAATTGTTGCTTCACATCGTTGGGCACGATGCGCATCACGTGGTTCATGCCTTCGATCACCGCCAACTGCGCGTCGGGCTTGGCCTTTTTCAATTGCTGGGCGTCGCTCACACCCACCTGGATATCGTGGGTGCCCTGGATGATCAGCGCGGGCATGCGCAACTGGGCGAAAGCGGCCGATGGGTCGGCACGGAACAGGCTGATCAGGTACGGCTGCACACTGGGGCGGAAAATACCTTCCAGCGGGCCAGGCACGTCGTTATCCACCTGGCCGGCCTTGAGGTGATCGAGGATCTCGTTGCTGCGCAGCAACAGGGCGGGGGGCAGGTGATCGGCCAACTGCTGGCGGATCACCTGGTCTACCGGGCGTGCGCTGCCGGACAACGAAATGACGCCGGCCGGGTCCAGTTGCGGCGCGGCGAGGGTCGCCACCAAAGCGCCTTCGCTATGACCCAGCACAATCAACGGCCCCAGGCGTGTGTCGGCCTTGAGCCGCTTGCCCCAGGCCACGGCATCGGCCACGTAGGCATCCAGGGTCAGGTTGCGCTCATCCGGCGTGGCCGCCAGGCTGGCCGCGACGCCGCGCTTGTCGTAGCGCACGCTGGCGATATTGTGCCGCGCCAGTACCCAGGCCAGACGCTTGAGGCTGTCGTTGCGCGCGCCGTCGGCACTGTTGCCGTTGCGGTCGGTGGGACCGGAGCCGGCGATGATCAGTACAACCGGGACTGGCCTATCGGATTTGGGCAACAAGAGTGAGCCAAACAGCTCGCCACTGCCGGTGTCGAGGCTGATGGGCCTTTGCAGCACGACCGGGGAGGCGGCGAAGCCAACGCTGGAAAACAGGGTGAGGGTCAAAAGCAGAACTCGCAGCATCATCGCGCCATCATGGGGAAGGTGCCGGTTGGACCAAGGTCTACCGGGAAGGTTTCGAGGATGAACTACTCGGTTAGCCTGCGTATACTGGCCGCCTTAAGTTATTACGGTTGACTTGATTCAACTGATTTCACGGAGCGCCCTGCATGTCCGGCAATACCTTCGGCAAGCTGTTCACTGTCACCACCGCGGGCGAAAGCCATGGCCCGGCGTTGGTCGCCATTGTCGACGGCTGCCCGCCAGGCCTCGAACTGTCCCTGGAAGACCTGCAGCGTGACCTCGACCGCCGCAAGCCCGGCACCAGCCGCCACACCACCCAGCGCCAGGAGCCGGACGAAGTCGAGATCCTCTCCGGCGTGTTCGAAGGCCGCACCACCGGTTGCGCCATCGGCCTGCTGATCCGTAACACCGACCAGAAGTCCAAGGACTACTCGGCGATCAAGGACCTGTTCCGCCCGGCCCACGCCGACTACACCTACCACCACAAATACGGCGAGCGCGACTACCGTGGCGGCGGCCGCAGTTCGGCCCGCGAAACCGCCATGCGCGTGGCCGCCGGTGCCATTGCCAAGAAATACCTGGCCACCCAGGGCATCGTGATCCGGGGCTACATGAGCCAACTGGGTCCGATTGAAATCCCGTTCAAGACCTGGGACAGCGTCGAGGACAACGCCTTCTTCAGCCCGGACCCGGACAAGGTGCCGGAACTGGAAGCCTACATGGACCAGTTGCGCCGCGACCAGGATTCCGTCGGCGCGAGGATCACCGTTGTGGCCGAAGGCGTGAAGCCGGGACTGGGCGAGCCGATCTTCGACCGCCTCGATGCGGAACTGGCCCACGCGCTGATGAGCATCAACGCCGTCAAAGGCGTTGAAATCGGTGCCGGCTTTGCCTGTGTGTCCCAGCGTGGCACCGAGCACCGTGACGAGTTGACCCCGCAAGGCTTCCTCAGCAACAACGCCGGCGGCATCCTCGGCGGTATTTCCTCCGGCCAGCCGATCGTGGCGCACCTGGCGCTCAAGGCCACATCGAGCATCACCACGCCAGGGCGTTCGATCGACGTGCACGGCAACCCGGTGGACGTGATCACCAAGGGCCGCCACGACCCATGCGTCGGCATCCGTGCCACCCCGATCGCCGAAGCGATGATGGCCATCGTGTTGATGGACCACCTGCTGCGCAATCGTGGGCAAAACGCCGATGTGCGCGTGAGTACGCCGGTGCTGGCCCAGTTGTGACGGCGCTGCTGTGACAGCTCTCCCATACTGGCGCCTCTCCAGCTTCTACCTGTTCTACTTCGCCCTCCTGGGGGCGACCGCGCCGTTCCTGGCGCTGTACTTCGATCACCTCGGGTTCTCCAGCGCGCGTATCGGCGAGCTGGTGGCCATTCCCATGCTGATGCGTTGCGTGGCGCCCAACCTGTGGGGCTGGCTGGGCGACTACACCGGCCGGCGCCTGGCCATCGTGCGTTTTGGTGCGGTGTGCACCCTGGCGAGTTTTTCGCTGATCTTCGTCAGCCATACCTACGCCTGGCTGGCCCTGGTCATGGCGCTGCATGCATTCTTCTGGCATGCGGTACTGCCGCAATTTGAAGTGATCACCCTCGCGCACCTGCAAAAGCAGACGGCGCGCTACAGCCAGATCCGCCTGTGGGGCTCCATCGGGTTTATCCTCACCGTGGTGATCATGGGCCGCTTATTCGACTGGTTGAGCCTGGACATCTACCCGGTGGTGGTCGTAGTCATCATGGCCGGCATCATCGGCGCCAGCCTGTGGGTGCCGAATGCGCAGCCTGCGACCCACGGCAATCGTCTGGCGGGCGACGGCTTCCTCAAGCAATTGCGCAGCCCCGGCGTACTGGCGTTTTATGCCTGCGTGGCATTGATGCAACTGAGCCACGGCCCTTATTACACCTTCCTCACGCTGCACCTCGAACACCTGGGTTACAGCCGGGGCGTGATCGGCATGCTCTGGGCGCTGGGGGTCGTGGCGGAAGTATTGATGTTCCTGGGCATGAGCCGCATCCTCACGCGCGTTTCGGTGCGTCGTGTACTGCTGGCGAGCTTCCTGTTGGCGGCATTGCGCTGGCTGCTGTTGGGGTCGTTTGCCGAGTATTTCTGGGTGTTGTTGCTGGCGCAGGTGATGCACGCTGCCACGTTCGGCAGCTTTCATGCCGCCTCGATTGCCTTTGTGCAACGCAGTTTTGGTGACCGGCAACAAGGCCAGGGCCAGGCCCTCTACGCCGCCCTGGCCGGCACCGGCGGTGCGCTGGGTGCGCTGTATGCCGGCTACAGCTGGAACCTGTTGGGGCCCACCCTGACCTTCAGTATCGCGAGCGTCGCGGCCCTGGCCGCCGCCCTTATCATCGGTCTTCGATTGCACGAGCAGAACCAAGGAACCCTTCAATGAGTTATGTCGCCGTCTACTGCGCTGCTTCACCGGACACCCCGAACAAGGTGCTGACCCACCCCGAGGATATTGCTGCGACCCTGGCCGAGCACGGCGTGCGTTTTGAGCGTTGGCAACCGGTTTCTATCGAGAAGGGGGCCACAGATGCGCAACTGATTGCGGCGTACAAGGCACAGATTCAAGCCTTGGGCTACGCGGATGCGCAGGTGCTCAGGGTGACGGAGGATCATCTCCAGAAGGCCGAGGTGCGTGCGGGCTTTCTTGTCGAGCGCCGCTGCAGCGAAGCTGCCGCACGTTTCATCATCGCTGGCCAGGGGCTGTTTTCCCTGCACATAGGCGATTATGTATACGCCGTGCGTTGCGAGAAAAACGACCTGCTAGTGATCCCGGCCGGTATGCCGCACTGGATTGACATGGGGGAGAACCCGCACTTTGTCACACTGCGGCTGTTCAATACGCTTGAAGAATGCATACCGGAGTTCATCGAGGACGATATTGCCAGTCGTTTCCCCGGCCTGGACGACTAATCCCCACCGATCAAAAACTACAACCCCTGAAGGTTGGAAGTTGCTGTGGGAAGAAACTTAAACTTCTGTAAGGCTTGGATGTTTATGCGCGGGCCTGCACCTTAATACCATTCGTTATGTAACCCTCTGCGACATCAATGTTTATGTCACCTGTCAATAGGAGGAATCCGAAGAGGGGGCGGCATGAGCCAGAGAAAGGAGAGGAACTAATGAGTGGCCCCAAGGAATCGTTTCTACCACCATATTCGGTACCCAATGCAATCAGGCGACGTTTGAACCTGGCTGGCAAGGCCCTGACTCCGGCGGAGTTGGAAATCCTGCGCTGGGCTTCGGAAGGCAAGACCGTCTGGGAGATCAGCCAGATACGCGCCACGTCCGAAGCAACCGTGAAATTCCACCTGCGTAATATCTATTGCAAGCTGCAAGTGACCAATCGGGTACAAGCCGTCAATGAAGCCAGCCGCCAGGGGCTGTGTTGAACCCATGAAAAAGGGCCGCGACGCTCAATGCGTCGCGGCCCTTTTGGGTATTTCAGGCTTAAGCCGAGTGGTAGGTCGGCAAGGCAAAGCGGTTCTGGCTTTGCAGCATCGAAATCTGCGGCAACTCGCTGGCCTGTTCAGCCAGGTCGCGGCGAATGGCGCTGATGACCCAGGTCAGCTGATCGGCAGTGTGCAACTGCTGATAGGAGATCGAACGCTTGACCTGTTTACCTTCGCTGTTGCGCAGGGTCAGCAGGATGCCGCCGTCTGGACGAGGCTGGGTGGTGACATCGTAGTTGGAGAATACTGAAGCGAATTTATCTTGGATCAGGCTCATGTCTATCAGCTCCGTTGGCTCAAGTGGGCAAGCATGGAGAGATAGGTGCAGTGATTGTGCCAGCTAGTGATTTAGATAAATATCGTTATAAATCAAGGAGTTATAAAAATACAAAATTTCCGGATTCGTGCAATTTGCATGAATGGCCATCATGCATCCTGCATTTTGCGTTGCTGGGCGCGCTCGGGCAGGTGCCTCATTACTCATAATGACTCTCTCTGCCTGGCTTAATTCCTTTTTTCAGCGTTCGCTTATCGGGATACAAAACTTTTCAAATCCTGCGTGTACAGCCGAAGAGGGCCTGACGTACTTTTCTGCAAGGTTTACGAACAATAAGAAAAAGGACGTTCCCATGAGCCACCCGCAAAACGACATGATCACCTGGGGCATGATGCTGCGTAAGGTGCCGGCCATTGTTCGTGCTCTGCCTCGGGTGGTGCGCGGCATGCGGGCCGCCAATGTCACCGACCCCGCTCAGCCCTGTGGCCTGGGCTGGCAGTTTGAACAAGCCACCCTGCGCAACCCGGATGGCACCGCCTTGTTGTACGGAGAGCGCGTGCTCAGCTACAGCGAAGCCAACCAGCAGGCCAACCGTATTGCCCACCATCTGCAAGCCCAGGGCATCGGCAAGGGCGATGTGGTGGCGATCTTTATCGAAAACCGTCCCGAGTTGCTGCTCAGTGTGCTGGCCGTGGCCAAGCTGGGCGGCATCTGCGCGATGCTCAATACCGCGCAGACCCAGGCGGCGCTGCTGCACAGCCTCAACCTGGTGAACCCGGTGGCGATTGTGGCCGGTGCGGAATTGGTGGCTTCCTATGACGCGGTACGTGAGCAGGTGAGCATTCCCGCTGAACGCACCTGGTTTGTCGCGGACCAGCAAGCCACTGCGCTGCCCGATGGGTATTGTGACCTGATGGCTGCCAGCGCTGGTGGGCCGGTAGATAACCTGCCGAGTACCGCGCAGATTTTCTTCAACGACCCCTGCTTCTATATCTATACCTCCGGCACCACCGGGCTGCCCAAGGCCGGCATCATGAAACATGGCCGCTGGACCAAGACCGCGATCAGCTTCGGCAGCATTGCGCTGGACATGGGGCCGGAGGATGTTCTTTATTGCACCCTGCCGCTGTACCACGCCACCGGCCTCTGTGTGTGCTGGGGCTCGGCGATTGTCGGGGCGTCCGGTTTCGCTATCCGGCGCAAGTTCAGCGCCAGTCAGTTCTGGGAGGATGCGCGCAGATTCAAGGCGACCACCCTCGGCTACGTCGGCGAACTATGCCGCTACCTGCTCGACCAGCCAGCGGCCGAAAACGACCGTGATCACCGCGTGACCAAGATGGTCGGCAATGGCCTGCGTCCTGGCGTGTGGGCGCAATTCAAGGCGCGCTACGGCGTGGAGCATGTCTGCGAGTTGTACGCCGCCAGCGACGGCAATATCGGTTTTACCAACATATTGAATTTCGACAACACCGTCGGCTTTTGCCTGCAACACTGGGCGTTGGTGGACTACGCCCACGACACGGGTGAACCGATCCGTGGCGGCGATGGTTTCATGCACAAAGTGAAGACCGGCGGGCAGGGCTTGTTGCTGGCCAGGATCGATGAAAAGTCGCCCTATGACGGTTACACCGACCCGGAAAAAAACCGCAAGGTGATCCTCACGGATGTGTTCGAGAAGGGCGACCGCTACTTCAATACCGGCGATCTGGTGCGCAGTATCGGCTTCGGCCATGCACAGTTCGTCGACCGCCTGGGCGACACCTATCGCTGGAAGGGAGAAAACGTCTCCACCACCGAAGTGGAGAACATCCTGTTGCAACATCCGCAGATCGCTGAAGTCGTGGCCTATGGCGTGGAAATCGAAAACACCAACGGCCGTGCCGGCATGGTCGCCATCACCCCGAGCGAATCGCTGGCTGCCCTGGACATGCGTGAGTTGCTGCAGTTCGCCCACGGCCAGTTGCCGCACTATGCCGTGCCATTGTTCCTGCGGATCAAGGTGAAGATGGAAACCACCGGCACCTTCAAATATCAGAAGGTGAGGCTCAAGGAGGAAGCCTTCGACCCGGACAAGGCGGGCAACGACCCGGTCTACGCCTGGCTGCCGGGGTCGGACAGTTATGTGCCGGTCACCGGGCAATTGCTGGCGCAGATCCAGGGTGGGCATTTTCGTTATTAAAGTAGCGCCATTGATTCTGCCTATGGCCGCTTTTGACAAAAAAGCCATGACAGGGGGGAACTCCCTCGTGACACTGGGCGCCATATAAAGGACCAGACAAGGAGCCCCACATGTCAGACCAAGCCAAACAAATGACCGAAGACGAAGCCGCCGAATTTGCCGAGCAGGTCTTCGACGTTGCCCGCAAAGGCGACGCCGCCATGCTCGCTGCGCTGCTGGCCAAAGGCTTGCCGGCCAACTTGCGCAACCACAACGGCGACACCTTGCTGATGCTCGCGGCTTATCACGGCCATGCCGAGGCGGTAAAAGTGCTGCTGGAGTTCAAGGCCGATCCGCAGATCGCCAACGACAAGAACCAGCTGCCGATGGCCGGTGCAGCGTTCAAGGGCAACCTGGACGTGGTCAAGGCGCTGATCGACGGAGGCGCGCCGGTGGACGCCGCGTCTTCCGACGGCCGTACGGCGTTGATGATGGCGGCGATGTTCAACCGCGTGGAAATGGTCGATTACCTGCTGGGGCAGGGCGCCAACCCCAAGGCCACCGACGCTAATGGCGCCACCGCACTGGCTGCCGCGCAAACCATGGGCGCGGTGGATACGACGGCGCAGTTGCAGAAACTGGTGTAGGCTACGCGCCCTCAAAAGCCAGCCCGCTACAGGACCATTCCCATGAAAACCGCCCTCGTCGAACTCATCAGCAAAATCAGCGCCGGCGTCATGGGCGAGGACGAGGTGGCGCGCATCGCCGATGAGGCAGCCCAGGCCTACGCCGACCCGGCCGCGTTTCTGGCGGCCAACCCGGATATCAACTATGACGACACCTTCCCCATCCCACTGGGTGAGTGGGTGGTGGTCGGCAGCCTGCCGGACACCGTGCTGTTCCAGGCCGACACCTATGGTGACCTGTTCGCGCAGATCGTCGCGTCGTTCGGCCCGGGCGTTGCGTTCAACCTCAAGCCCAAGCAACTGGCCAAGACCGAAGACCTGACCGCACTCAACCGCATCCAGATCCAGATGAGCGCCCTCAGCCCGGAGGATGGCGGCTATGTGCTGCTCAACTTCAGCCAACTGCTGGATGACGAGATCCAGGCGGTACTGGTGTACGGCAACGACCTGCCGCGCGTGCTGGAGCTGTGCGCCGAAATCGGCATCAAGGGCGAACCGTCCCTGGAAGCGCTGAAAGTCGCGGTTCACGTCTGAAATAAAACGGAACCCCCGTGAGGGCTGACTATCCTACAAGGGCATGCCCTCACTTAGGAGCGACACCATGGGTTCCACGTTTAATAGCTTGATCGGGCTGATCATCCTCGCGCTGGATATCTGGGCGATCATCAACGTATTCAAAAGCGGCGCAAGCACGGGCGCCAAGGTGTTGTGGATCTTGTTGATCCTGCTGCTGCCGGTGCTGGGCCTGATCATCTGGGCGATTGCCGGACCACGGGGTAATGTGCGGATCTGATCTCGCACACCACCTGGCAGCTGTCGAACCCTGGCTCGGCCGCTGTCGGGCCACGGGTTTACCCTTCAATTCATTTTGTGTTTCGAAATATTCGCTGCACAAAATTTTCACATCCCTTCCAAGACAATTCGCCGGCTTTATCTTCCTGCCAAGGCCCTGTCCCAAGAGCCACTAAAGGCGGAGCGTCGGTGCACGTTCAGTAATTAATAGCCTTGCCGCCGTTGATCGGGCACCATTCGCGCCACTGCACTACTTCGTCACTTAAACTTCCAATGGGTCCTGAAACGACATGGCAAACCCGGACGCCCTGAGTCAGCAGCGAGCTTCTAATCGCCTGCTGCAACCGACCGTCAAATCCCATCTGGCGTACACGCTGCTCTGCGCACTGGTCATGATGGTGATGTTCTCCCTGCTGCGCCTGGCGCTGCTGGTCTACAACCGCGAAATGATCCTCGACACGCCGGCCTCGACCTTCCTCGAAGCGTTCGGCAATGGCCTGCGCCTGGACATTCGCCTGGTGATGTACCTGCTGGTCCCGCTGCTGTTGGCCTTGTTCAGCGTCCGCGCCATGGCTGCGCGTGGGTTCTTCCGTTTGTGGCTGACCGTCGCGTCAAGCATCGCCCTGTTCCTGGGCCTGATGGAAATGGACTTCTACCGCGAGTTCCACCAGCGCCTCAACGGCCTGGTCTTCCAATATGTGAAGGAAGACCCGAAGACCGTGATGAGCATGCTCTGGTACGGTTTCCCGGTGGTGCGCTACTTGCTGGCCTGGGCCGTGGGTACGTTGATCCTGAGCATGGCGTTCAAAGGCGCCGACCGCGCCACACGCCCGCGTGGCCCGTTCAGCGGTGGCAGCATCGGCACTCGCCAGGTCGCGCCGTGGTACACGCGCATCGCGGTGTTCGTGGTCTGCCTGCTGATCGCCGTGGTCGCCATCCGTGGCACCCTGCGCCAGGGGCCGCCGCTGCGTTGGGGGGATGTCTACACTACGGATTCGAACTTCGCCAACCAGTTGGGCCTCAACGGCACCTTGTCGCTGATCGCCGCGGCCAAGTCACGGTTCTCCGAAGATCGCTCCAATATCTGGAAGGCCACCCTCGACCAGCCGCTGGCCACCCAGACCGTGCGTGACATGCTGGTGCTGCCGCAAGAGAAACTGGTGGATACCGACATCGCCGCCGTGCGCCGCGACTACATGCCGCCGGCCGAGAAGACCCTGCCGATCAAGAACGTGGTCGTGATCCTCATGGAAAGCTTCGCCGGTCACTCGGTCGGCGCCTTGGGTCGTCCGGGCAACATCACGCCGTACTTCGACAAACTGTCCAAGGAAGGCCTGCTGTTTGACCGTTTCTTCTCCAACGGCACCCATACCCACCAGGGTATGTTCGCCACCATGGCGTGCTTCCCGAACCTGCCGGGCTTCGAATACCTGATGCAGACCCCGGAAGGCAGCCACAAGCTGTCGGGCCTGCCGCAGTTGCTCAGCGCGCGCAAGTTTGACGACGTGTATGTGTACAACGGCGATTTCGCCTGGGACAACCAGTCGGGCTTTTTCAGCAACCAGGGCATGACCAACTTCATCGGTCGCAATGACTTCGTCGACCCGGTGTTCTCCGACCCGACGTGGGGCGTGTCTGACCAGGATATGTTCAACCGTGGCCTGGAAGAGCTCAAGGCGCGTGAAGGCGGCAAGCCCTTCTATGCGTTGCTGCAAACCCTGTCCAACCACACGCCGTACGCGTTGCCGACGCCGTTGCCAGTTGAGAAAGTCACCGACCGTGGCAGCCTCAACGAGCATTTGACCGCCATGCGCTACTCCGACTGGGCCCTGGGCCAGTTCTTTGAGAAGGCCCGCAAGGAGCCTTACTTCAAGGAAACCCTGTTCGTCATCGTGGGTGACCATGGCTTCGGCAACGAGCAGCAGATCACCGAAATGGACCTGGGCCGTTTCAACGTGCCGATGCTGATGATCGCGCCAGGCATGCAGGAAAAGTTCGGCGAGCGTGACCACACCGTGGGCACCCAGATCGACATCGTGCCAACCATCATGGGCCGCCTGGGTGGCGATACCCTGCACCAGTGCTGGGGCCGTGACCTGTTGAACCTGCCGGAAGGCGATAAGGGTTTTGGTGTGATCAAGCCATCGGGCAGCGATCAAACCGTGGCATTGGTGACGGCAGATCGCATTCTGGTGCTGCCGAAGGAAATGCCACCGAAGTTGTGGGAATACGAACTGGGCGCCAACCCGACCGGTAAAGTGATTCCCGAGTCGCCGGACGAGGCGGCACTGAAGCAGAAACTTGAGTCGTTCCTGCAGACCGCTACCAAGAGCCTGTTGGATAACACCGCCGGTGTGGTCAACGGCAAGCCGGACTAATTAACCGGCCATAAAAAAGAGGCCCTTTAAAGGGCCTCTTTTTTTGCCTGGCGTTTATATACGCCCAAGCAATAACAGTACCAGCAGCACCACTAGGACAACGCCCAGGATACCTGACGGGCCATAGCCCCAGTTACGT
>Ga0207656_10000076_pt1 | contig 36541 bp, 25 predicted proteins | sample KBSCornC12_FD_184297 | JGI IMG/M metagenome (GOLD analysis project Ga0207656, IMG submission 184297) | Corn rhizosphere microbial communities from Kellogg Biological Station, Michigan, USA - KBS Corn C1-2 (SPAdes) (version 2) | ecosystem: Host-associated > Plants > Roots > Rhizosphere > Soil ...
TATCACCCTTTCAAATTCATCCCAGCCCCACGTATGGAAGTGCAACCATAGAGTGGTCATTCGATTTGCAACATGATGCTGTAGTTGAAATATTCAATTCACAAGGATTCTCCCTGAAGAAAATATCTGTGAATAAGAATGAAGGACATCAAAAACAAATCGATACTCAATCTTTGACACCGGGAGTTTATTTAGTGAGTTTCAGCAATGGAGAGTTTCGGTATGTGACGAGGTTGGTAAAGATGTAGCTTCTCCTGCCCCCTAGCCCCCTGAAGGGGGAATTTAGAATTGTGATATTGTTGTTGTTGGAGTTTCCAGTACGGAGCGCTTGTCCTGAGCGGAGTCGAATGGAAGTCGAAGTATCTCCAACAACTAGTAGGGGCCCTTGCAGGAAGCTTAAATCATTATTTAGTATCTTATATCTGGAAGTATATTTTTTAACATGAATTACTTAATTCGTTTATTTGTTTTGCTCACAATAGTAGAATCGCCAAGCAGTATAAAGGCAACAAGTTTCTTTTTTGGATTAGATGCAAAAGATACCTGCGCTGTCAACGACATTTGCACATCTGCAATTGATCTTGAGGTGTATTCAGATTTTGGATTTGCCTGCGCAACCGGATGCGATAGTCTTGCTTCACCTGAAATGTTTGACAATTCTTGCGGGATGGGACAATTCCCAACAGTGTGGTTTCGAGTCTTTACTGATAATGAAGCCACCACTATGAACATAAAGGTTCAAAGTGATGATATCGAATCCCCGAATATTAGTTTGTTTTTAGCTGTTTCGGGTTGTGATTATATTCAACCGGTTGGTTTAACTTCAAGCAATATTCCATGTATACAGGGATTTAACGGAGAAGCTAAAGCTTTGGGAACTGCAGTTGGAAGCAATTCAACTTATTTTATTGCGGTTACTGATCCCGGCCATCAGGGTGGTTCATTTGAATTGTGTGTCAATACACTTTCGCAAGAAATAAGTTGTGTCCAGAATCGAAATATTGAGATTACAAACCGTTCAAACGGTGGACCGCTTGAGGGCCCGTTTGAGCCTGGTGAAACGATCAGCATTTGCTTTAATGTCAATTCATATTCCGCAGCAGGCAATGGCTGTCAATGGTTCCAGGGATTGGTGCCTGTCTTTGGAAATGGATGGGATCCTTCTTCTTTTGATGCCTATGGACTGCCCCTGAACGCTACTATTAATGGTAATGCAATGGGAGTTCCGGGAAATGGTAATTATGGGAATGCTACATGGGATTCGTTCTATGATGTAGATTATCATTTCGATAATCCGAGACTCCAGATCCTGGATATAGACCATAATGGAACGCTGGACATGTGCAACTCGCTTTATGATCCTGATTGTCCGGATTTGGGTGGAATTCATGGAGGTTGCTGCGGTCCTTGTTGGGGGACTCCTCTGGGAGATATTTTACCACCTGGCTGGTTTGCTTACGGGATTAATGGTACATGTCCGACGCCAGGTCCACCCGTGCGTGTAGATTGGGGTGATGGAAATACCTGTGGAGGTGGGATGGGACCATGGAAGTTTTGTTTTGATTTAAAGACAAGATCATATCCAGCTTGCAAGTTTGATAAATCATCGAAGGACTTGTCTCTTTCATTTTTCACATTTGCTGATGGCGAGACCGGATCATGGACGGGAGGTGCTCAAATATGTTATGATCAACCAGCCTATTTGAGGTTAGGATTGAATTGTCGAACAATAACGGATCTGGGCACCATTACACTTCCAGAGCAATGTTCAGGCAACCTGGTCGCCTATGAATTATTTGAGCCCGGTGTTAGCTATTGGCAATGGGAGGAACCATACTTCGTTAATGATTCTGTTTTTGAAGGAGCAAATGGAGACACACTTATGAGTCATCCACACTATACAGGCACTTCATCAGCAACAATTATATACAATTTGATTGGCCACCTGTATACAGGTAATATTGCTGTCAAAAAAATTATTTATAGGGTATGGCCAAAGATCGAATTTCAACTTCCCGAATACGTCGAGATTTGCGAAAACAAACCAGGCACCGTTACTATTACCCCCGGTTTAGTAAAAGGAGGAAAACCACCGTATAATTATTTATGGAGCCCAAGTGAAGACACACTTCAATCCCTGATGCTCCACGCTCCATTTCAATCAGGAACAATTTCGCTTACTATTTCTGATACCATTGGATGTCTTACAATGGATAGTTTGCTCATAAAATTGAAACCATGTCAAATTGATGATCCTGGAAATGAACCTAACGATACCATCAATCCTCAACCTCCATTACCAAATGATGGAAATTTCACTTTCCCGGATGTAAAAAAGTATAACCGATCGGTCCAAGAAAAATATAACATATCACCCTTTCAAATTCATCCCAGCCCCACGTATGGAAGTGCAACCATAGAGTGGTCATTCGATTTGCAACATGATGCTGTAGTTGAAATATTCAATTCACAAGGATTCTCCCTGAAGAAAATATCCGTGAATAAGAATGAAGGACATCAAAAACAAATCGATACTCAATCTTTGACACCAGGTGTTTACTTCGTGAGTTTTAGCAATGGAGAATTTCGGTATGTGACGAGGTTGGTGAAGATGTAACAATTTGGATTCTACTTCTTACTTGGATATTGGATATTGGATATTGGATATTGGTCATTTCCTTTTTGACTTCCTTATTCCTTCTCTCATCCTCGCAATGGGCTACACCCAATGCTGGTTGATGACGGCCTTTCAGGCCTTAACCTACTTCGAATTTGTTTATTGACTATACCGCATTCGCTTTATTTATATCAACTTATTTTTTACAGCTATTCAAATCAAATAGAGTTAAAGATTGATCTAATTTTTTATAGCACGTATCCTTTGGAGGATCTTCTGTTTTCAGTGCCAGGTAATAGGAATGCGGTGATTCGGATTCGAGATTAATCCTGGCATATCGCATAAAATAACCATGCAGTTTCCATTGATTAGCGGTGGATTCACTTACCTGTATTATAGTGTTCGGCGCAATTTGTTTTTCCAGCGATCGCACATCGGCTATAATCTTTCCGTCTCGTTTAGGTAGGTTATGCAGGAATGGCACAGGTAAGGCAAACACAACAATTAAAATTTTAAGCACATTCTGAAATTTGACATGGCTGACCTCTTTATCGGACCAGTTTTGAAATATGGATAAAATTTCATTTTTAAATAGAAATGCAAGCGCTAATGCGAAGTAGGGCATAGAAGTGGTCAAATAGAATGAACGTTGTTCAAGCGTCACCATCAGGGGTAACGAACCGCATAACCCAATGAATAAAAACAGTTTCACTTCTTTCCAATTTGCACAACTAAATTTCTTGTTTTTGGAAAATATCCACCAGAACAATCCGAAAAGAATAAGTGGATAAAGAATTTCTGTTGATAAAGTGTAGAGTTGATGAAAACGATTGGTGGTTGTATTTTGTAAACCATTAAATGTCCCTGCGATTCGCCTGTCGAGATAATGTTGATAAAAATCATGCGGAGAAGGGAGGTAATAGAATAGAACATAAATGATCGCAGGAATGCAAGCAGCCAGTAAAGACTGGTATACCATTTTCGCGAATGAATTTTGTCGATAAACAAGCCAGTATACCCCAGGAACTACTAACGGAAATAATCCCTGGATGCCTTTGCAAAAGCTAGCCAGGAATATTGCTCCTCCGCCCATGAAAACCAATAGGGGTTTCTTTTCTCTGCATCCCTTAAGTAACAAGAATACAGCGATGATATCAAACAACCCCATAGTTGCTTCTTCCAAGTTGTGTTTATACGTCCAGGAAACCACGGGAAAAAACAACCAAATAAAGATGGGCAACCAAAATAAAAATGAATGGTTAGCATTCTGCTGCTTCCAAACTTTGTAAATGAAAAACATCATGGCAATGGCCATGAACAAACAATACAATCGTTCCACATAAAGGCCATCTCCAAATACACGATAAAAGAGAGATTGCAAAAAGAAAGTAAAAGGGGGTTGTTCATAATATCCTGACCCAACTGTTATTTTATTAGCAAGGTGCCAGAAGGAGCCAATCCCATGGGCCAGGTTGTTTGATACAGAAGCATAAATCAGCCCGTCAAAGAACATGCCGTCAGTAAAAATATTCCACCCTAACAGAATAATGAAACTGAGTAAGGTGAAAAGCAAGAATGTGAATGAATAGTCTTTGACCTTCATAGGCTAATTACGGGAATTGAGCAATCAGACCGCAGAACCAATGTAACCCAAAACCAAAAGCCGATATGGCTTTTATGGTATCATTTTTGATCCTTATATGGGTTAGAGCTGTTTTTAATGCCCATGAACGTCCTCCTCTATGGCCAGGTGTATAAATCCAATCACCGGGAATGCCTGCTTGATGTCCTCCATACCCTGCGGGAAACGGGCCTGAACCCTTACGCCTATAAGGATTATTGGGATCAGTCAGAGAAGGTAATCAGTGATTATCCCGGTATCAATACGTTTATAGATTTTGAACAGACACCTATCGATGTCATTATGGCTTTTGGAGGGGATGGAACGGTACTGGGTGCCATTGCCATGGTCAATGACAAAGAAATCCCCATCATGGGCATCAACCTGGGCCGCCTCGGATTTCTATCCAGCATCGAAGGCCGGCTTGGTGGTTGGGCAGTAAAAGAAATAGCCCAGGGCCGCTACCATTATGATGAGCGATCGATGCTGTATCTGCAAACCGATGATCGGGGCATTTTTACCAATTCACGTTTAGCGCTCAACGATTTTACTTTACACAAGAGAGACAATTCGAGTATGATCACCATTCATACGTATATCGATGGTGAATTGCTGAATTCCTTTTGGGCGGATGGATTGATTGTAGCGACTCCAACAGGTTCGACGGGATATTCACTGAGCTGCGGAGGACCGATTATTTTTCCTAATTCTGAAAATATCGTGATCACACCCGTTGCACCACACAACCTCACGGTGCGGCCGATTGTTATATCAGATAGTAGTGTGATCTCATTTGAGATTGAAGGACGTGCAGATAGTTTCCTGTGCACATTGGACTCGCGTTTTGAAGCGGTAAGTTCAGCACATCAACTTTCCGTGCGTAAGGCAGATGTGAAAACACGATTTATCCAACTCTATAATTATTCGTTCCTCCGTACGCTTCACGATAAACTGACGTGGGGAAAAGATTCGCGTAACTAATGCGTGACTTGTCAATATCGATTCCGTGGAAAGGGCAAACGCTCAAAGCGATGCTCGATCAATCCTTTTGCCTAGCTATTCCGCTCGATCATTCCCATCCGCAACCCAATGCATACGCTGCACCGCTGTATGAGGCATCACCGCATAAAGTGCATGACTGGATCGGCGATACCAGAACAGGTGCCAGTGTCAATTTTTATGATTTGCGTATCAATCCTCACGGCAACGGAACACACACAGAATGTGTGGGACATATTTCCAAAGAACGCTTTTCAATTCACCAGACTTTAGGTACTGGTTTTTATGTGGCGCAACTCATTTCTGTTTATCCATCGCAAATGGAAGATGGTGACCGGATCATTGATCATTTGGAATGGGAAGATGATGTCGAAGCTTTGATCATTCGCACTCAGCCCAATTATCCCGATAAAATGATTCGACAGTACTCCGGGACCAATCCTCCGTATCTACATCATGATATCGCGCAGAAAATGATGGAGCGCAATATCGTGCATCTACTCCTTGATTTACCATCGGTGGATCGTGAAGAAGATGGAGGAGCATTAGCAGCGCACAAGGCCTTTTGGCAATACCCTGACCTGCCACGACTAGATGCTACGATCACGGAGATGATCTATGTTGACAATGTCATTGCTGACGGACTATATTTACTGGAGATACAAATGCCGGCGATCGAACTGGATGCCAGTCCCAGTCGGCCCTACATCTACCCATTGAAATGAAAAACCCGTTGTATGCCAATCGATCCGAAACCTACGAGGCCTTCCTGGCCATCGAGGCCGGGGCATATCGCGATAAGATCCAGTTTATCGAAGAGAATTTTTTCATGCTGCGTGAACTGCATGCTGATGAATATTTCGATATGATGGTCCTTTATGGAGAAGCTTTGTTTGAAACCTGCGAATACAGCCGGCAGGCAAAACTGGCTGATCACATCATTGAGATGTGCATGGAGAACAACATCATCATGCATCGTGGCCAGGATATTTATTTTGAAACGTTGTTTAAGAAAGCGGCATCCCTGCACAACCTGGATCAGATTGATAAAGCCATTCATATTCTGAAAGAGCTCATCAAGATGAACCCGGATCATGAGAGTACGAAACTCTTCCTGATCAATTGTTTTATCCGGCAGAAGAAATCGATCGTGCGGCCTTACCGGAATATTAGTTTGGTGTTGTTGCTGACGAGTGCAATGGTGATTGCGGTTGAATTATTATTGGTGCAGACCTTATGGCCGACGTGGAGAGGGATTGTGGAGATCGTTCGTAATGGGTTATTTATTACTGGTGTGGTGTTATTAATTGCAGGTGAATTGATCGTGCGGTACAGGGCGGTGGAGGATGTGTATAGTTTTTCAAGGCAGACGAAGAAGAAGAAAGAGGGGCACGAGGTTTAGTAAGAAAGTAAGATTGTAAGAGAGTAAGAAAACAAAATGCATTCATTGAAAAACCTTATTTTTATTAAATGAAAAATGTTCGTGATTATATCAGTTCGAATAAAGAAATTTTAGGAGGGCAACCTGTTTTTACCGGGACACGAGTGCCGATAGAGACCCTGTTTGATCATTTAGATAAAGGAATTTCATTAGATGAATTTTTATTAGATTTTCCAACAGTTTCAAGAGAGCAAGCTGAAGCGTTATCGCAACTTTTTTAATAATAATGTTTTCTTTTTAATGCAAAACAGAAAAACAGTTTCATTACTTCTCAGCAGTTTGTTTTTCACCATTCTCCAACCCGGCCTCGTCGCCGGCTTAATTCCTTTTTGGATTCTTGGATCCCAAGTCAGAAAGGTATTAAAGGATTCATTTGAAATACAACAGTATTTCGGCTTGATCTTGTTTATCGTTGGCTTTATCATTTTGATAGATTGTATTGTACGATTTGCGTTGGAAGGACGTGGCACATTATCGCCAGCCGATCCTACGAAAAAACTGGTGGTAAAAGGACTGTATCGATATTCCCGCAATCCAATGTATGTCGGAGTGGTATCGATGTTGATTGGGGAAGCTATCTTTTTTGAAGGAGGAAGATTTTGGTATTATGTCGCAGCTATAACCATAGCATTCAATTTATTTATTCTGCTGGTCGAAGAGCCGAGGCTTAAAAGAGATTTTGGGGCAGAGTATGATCTGTATTGCGAGAAGGTAAGAAGATGGATATAGCCGGATAGACGATTATTCCCGTAAATTTGATAGTATCATATGATACTATCATCGGATGAGTGTCAAATCTCCTTTTACTCTTCGCCTTGTACCATCGCCCAACGTAATCTCAGCCATGTAGGTAAACACACCTGGCTGCATTAATTTTCCCCTGAACATACCATCCCAACCTTCGAACGTATTTACGACATAATTCTCCTTGTGAAATAATAATTCACCCCAGCGATCAAACAACGTAATCGAATTCACAAAGGTGTTGTCGAGGCGGCTATACACTCGCCAGTAATCATTAATGCCATCACCATTAGGAGAGAAAACATTCGGAATATAAATCTGGTCAAAAGTACTGCTGTCAAAGGTGACATTGATGAAGGTGTATAATTCATACACACAACTATCAGCACTCGTGATCACCACGGAATATGTCGTACTGGTATCAGGAAAAGCCCAGGTCGTGGGACAAGTCGGGCAGGATAAGTTTGTTGAAGGCGACCATTGAAAGGTCAGGCCAGGTTCATTTACATTTCCAGAAACAATTAATTCCACACTATCGCCCTGAAAGATTTCATACTCAACAGGCAGATTAAAACTTAATTGTGGTGGACTTTGAATATTAAAGGTATCAGTAGCCTGGCATCCATTTCCATCCGTGATAGTCACCGCATAAGTTCCATCTTGTAAATCAGTAAGTGATGAATCACCCGGAACAGATGGACTCCATAAATACTGATAAGGCATGATGCCGGAAACAGAAAGATCAATAGAACCTGCATGTATACAGTCCCATTCAGTGTCAGCATTAATTATAGGTGCAGGCAATACGATTACATAAACATCTAATGTAGTATCACAGCTTCCAGGTTGATTCAAAAGAAATGAATAGACACCATCAGCAGTGATCCATTGTCCCTGGACAAGAACAGAATCGCCTTCACATATTTCTTCCTGTTGTGTATAGAATACATCAAGACAACCCGGGGCAAGTAAGAAATTAAAACTCACCATACCACATGCCGTATCGGGAACAACATCCAGACCATATAACAATGAAAATCCTGGAGACAACATTGTACTATCCACATAAACGATATAGTGTCCGAAAGGATATTCTCCTTGAATAGAACCGTTACTATCGGTCAACTCCATATAAGGTGTATTGATGACAGGATCAAGCACAATGGTTACACCTTGTATCACTGTATCAGCGGGCGATAAAATTCCATTTTGATCGACATCTACCCAGACTGTCGCTCCAATTTGCAGCGAATCCGGCCATTGTATATTCACCATGAATACTGAATCGCACCCTGCCGCACTCATAACGTGCAATGTATATTGTCCTGTATCACTCCAGGTGCTATCACCAATCATAACATCCACTCCAGGGCAACTTTCAACAATGATATCCGGCCCACTCACAATACAATTCTCTTCTAACAGCAAAGAAATAATAACAGAATCCCCACAAGTCAGGATATTGGATTGCACACTATCCAGCACAATCTTCCACTGTGAAGAAAGCAACTGCCGATTGAAATAAGCCGTGTAGCCGTTTGCAGGATAATCTTCAAATACAAACTCACCATTGGCTAATGTAAAGGTCATGCCTGCATGAAGACCATCATCCGAAATAATTTCGACCGGTATGCCGGACAATAACATATCTGCTGCTGTAATCAATCCATCATGATCAACATCGAGATAGGTAAGTACTGTAATAGATCCAACGCCAGTGTACAAAAGAATATCCAGTGGATCAGATGTAGCCGTACACCCATTACTGGTCGTCACTTCAATCGTATAACTTCCATCAGTGCTGATGAGATAATCGGACGGCCATATCGTACCAGAATCATACAGTGAACCATTTTGAAAAATGCTCCATGAAGTTACATTTTGTATTGGAGGCAGACATACAGTTAATGGATCGCATTCAATGTGACATCCTCCAGGTATCTGATCAATTGGCGCAGCAGGATTGATGGTGATGGTTGCACTTTGAATACTGCATCCATTGATGTTAGTAGCGGTTACAAAAAGAGATCCCGCATGCTCAGCGGTAATACTTGGCCCGGTTTGTCCATCTGACCAAACGTACTGAACACCTGCTTCCGGATTGGTAACCTGGATGGTGTTCACATCAAAGCTGCAACCGGATCCACCTGTCAAGGCAATGAGCGGCATTTGCGGAAGGTCAAATATTTCAACGATAATAGAAGCACTGTCCGACATGCATCCAGTGATCGCATCAAATACAAACAGGGAGAAATCATATGTTCCTGCGTTAGGAAGGTTTCCGGATTCATCGGTAAATTGTATCACCTGCGTAGTGGATCCATTTGACCAATGATAAATAACACCTGCTGTAGAAGAGAAGCCAGATATTTCAAACTCAGTTCCCTTGCAGATATGTAATTCATTTTGCCATGAACCGTATGCATCCGTGCCCAGGATTTCCCTGGCCTGGATGATCAGATCGGGTTTAGGCGATATCGCAACAAACACAGGTGGTGGTGAATAGGTACAATGCAGTGCATCTTCAATCAATACATCATACTGATTGGTTTCTGCTACACTGATTTGTGATGTGTTTTCTCCAGTACTCCACTGCCAACTTGTTCCAACAGGTGGTGAAGTCAATACTGCAGTATCACCGTAACATAACATGCCCGTCGGATCAACATTAATATTTCCCGAAAGTGTGTTTGGACGAATGTCAATATTTAAAGTAGTGGTACTTCTGCATGTATAAATATCTGAAGCGGAAACTGTAGTCGTGTATAATCCTGGTGTGGCATAAGTGTGAAATACGGTATCTTTGAATGCTGAATTCTGAACACCACTTCCCGGATCTCCAAAATCCCAATCGATATCAAAGACCTGACCAGGTAAAATAATTTCATGAGCTTCAAGTTCACAAAAAATAGGTTCAAAAAGTGGAGTCAGCACAGGCCCTTCAGAGACATGAACCGCATGCGAGATGGAGGTTTGACATCCACTCATCATCGAAACAATCAATTTCACATTGTAGTCGCCACCATTTGAGAAAATATGAGTTGGGTCTTGTAACGAAGACGTATTATCTGCACCACTGGCCGGATCGTTAAAATCCCAATACCATCCTGCTATAGTTTCTCCCGGCAAGAAAGTAGTGAGGTCTTCGAAGGTAATATTGGAATTGACACAAACACCTTCATATTTAAAATCAGCAACGGCGCGAATGGTATCAATAAATATTTCCGCGTGACCACAATCAACAGCGTTGTATGGGAAGCCCGTCAATAAACTGATCACCCCGATAAAATAATAACCCGGAAGAGGATAGGAATAATGTAAAATATCTGCATTGATATTGTCGATGACTCCTTCGCCGACGCTCGTGATGATCCATTCAGTTGATCCCGGAATGATATCAGGATCATGAGGCGTAAATTCATGTACCTGGCATTCTATCTCTGTTTTGGTGAGGAGAAAATCATTGGGCAGATAATTACAACCACCCGGAAGCGGTCCACCACCGCCACCGCCACAAGGAGGAGTGCAGCAATTATTAAAAGTGATATCAGGAGTTACCACCTTACATCCATATTGATTGGTCACTTCGACATGATAATCCGCGAAATCGGTAACATTGTATACCGGGCCCGTTGATCCGGTGGAGACACCATCTTTGAACCAAAGAAAGGAATATCCGCTTCCATCCGTATTGGCCACCAGGTCTACACCTCCAGGAATGTTTGTACAATATGTATTTCCTTTTGTGCAAGAGACGTGTACAACCGGGGCTGGATAATTTGTGATGGTAAATGACTTTTCATCTGCACAACCTAAAGCATCGGTAACCTGAACACTAAAGCTCCCTGGAAATAATGCGATATTATTTTGAGTACCGATCGCCACATCGTTTTCATTTTTCCAAAGATGATTAAATGAAGGTTGATCAGTAGACAATGTGACTTGTTCATTGGCGCAAGCAGCTAGTGGTCCTACTAAATTGAAAGCAGGCAGCGAATGAACATTGATAGGTTTGTCAATAATGCGTCCACAAGAATGTAACCTCAACGTGCAAGTTCCACTTTGTGTCCAGAAAATATCTACCTGGTTGAGATCACTTCTTTTTATCTCACCATGATCAGCCGGGATCACTTCCCATGTATAATCCGACCCACTGACATAAGGAATTGTAAATGCGTCTATGCCATTGTAACAGACATCCGTTGGTCCGCTTATAGAATAATCTGAAATCGTATGCAGCGTAATCGAAACCGGACCTGATGTACATGAAGTATATTGAATATCAGCATGCACAGCCGAAACGATATACGGAGGTGTCGGACCAAATGTATGTTCAAAAGATTGACCCTGGTAGTTGTAAGTATTGGATCCATCTGTGATTGTCCAAAGTGTGGCATAGTTGCCTGCAGCATCAATCGTATAACCGAAGGGCTGGCCAGGACAAATCACGATGTCACCTTTAATGCCTAGAGGAGTAAGCGGAGTTGATGTCACCACTATTTTTTGTCGGAGCAATTCGGTGCAGTATGCTGCTGATGAATTAGTCGCCACCCAAAAATATTCCCCTGCAGGAAAAGTGAAAGCATGAGTAAATGTATTGGATTGACCAGGTTCTGTATAAACTGTATTCTCGCTTGCATCTTCAATATGCCATGAAACATTTGCCGGAAGCGGAACAATAAAACCAGCAGTGGCCTGAGCAGAAGCTGTTCCGTCCTGGCAAACTTGTACATCAGCAGATATTGTGATTTCCGGCGTGATAGAAACATTTAAAGTTGCATTGCCGGAGCATTTGAGAAAACAATTGTCATATTGAACCGAGACATTTGAATTCGTCACGGTATTGACATCATTCCAACGAACAGAAATTGTATTCGAGTTTTGTCCACCTAAAATCACACCGGCTGGACCGATGCTCCATTGGTATTGTGTACCGGGAAAATAGGGTGCTGAATAATTAGTGATTTCTCCTGAACATACACTGGCATCACCCGTGATAGGTCCATCAGGGGTAATTATAGGAATTCGAAATCTATTGGAGAATGAACAATATGCCGAATTGCAATTGGCCACACTCAAATCAATAAAACCATCGGGGCCATCATGCCAGATGATTTCGATAAAGTTATCATTTACTCCTCCGCCGTTGACTATAGTACCATTTGCAGAAACGGTCCAGGTGAATTGTGTGCAACCATCTGTTGTCGCCGTATAGCGTTGCCTCGTTTCCGGGCAAACGGTGTTGACACAATCCAATGTAGGTGCGGGAGCAGGCAGTACATGAACGACCACTTGTTTTTCTGAACTACATCCGCAGACTGTATTTGCTGTTAGTATTACAGTGAAATAACCTTCTGATGAATAAGCATGTGTTGCATCATAGGTTGTACTTAATTCACCATCACCAAAATTCCAGGTGTACGTCAATCCGTTTATGGACGTGTTGTTAAATTCTATTTCCTTGTTTTTACAAACGACAAGCGTATCATTTAGTAAAGATGGATTGGTGGTGAAGTCAGCTTTAGGTTCCGGTAAAATTTCAAAACAAACTGTTGCAGGACAATTACTGAAAGTGGAAACGGAACCATTACCACCTGCGCCCCAGGTGACAACGACACCACACGGCGGAATAAAATGATAACTATCAGCACCGATGATTTCGAAGTTGCCGCAATTAGGGTCGTTGATGATAGTCGTACTATGTGCGCAAACCTGGTAGCATCCTGATTTGGAATCAGAAACATAACATCCTTCTACTTCTAATTGCGGAGGAAGACCTGTGACTTGGATCAACAATGAATCGGAGAGTATCTCACCATTAAAACTGTAGGATGTTGAATACAAAATATAGGTACCGGGTCCGGGAAAAACGATTTCGACTGATTGGGAGTCACCCAGGTCTGAACCCAAAAAAAACCATTGAGTTTCACTAAGCTGAGTATTGGTTTCGATGGTATAAGTGTACGGCCTGCAAATATCCTGGATGAACTGCGGGCCAATTATTTGATAATAGGTTTGCCCAAACAAGCCTGAAAACTTAAGGAACAGGAGTCCCAAAAGCAGAGGCAGACGGAAGGAAAAAGCAGGTATTCGTTGTTTCATACGTTGTGATCAATAGATGCAAAAGGACCGGTAGTCGCTGCCTTTATCCAATTTGATTCCTAAATGCGAACTTTGCATCTGATAGCCATGTATAAATGGTAATTTACTATATGTATGTGAGGGAAATTGAATTCTTTGGTTAAAATAAGAATAAAGAAAGACAAATGAAAAGAAGCCATAAAGCCCTGATTATTTATCTCATTGCATGCTTAATAATGACTTCCTGTACAAGTGAAAATAGTACCAGTAATGCCGTTGTGCCAAATGTGCTCATTTTTACTAAAACACGCTCCTTCCGACATGAATGCATTGAGCCAGGAGTAAAGGCCATACAAGCCTATTTTTCAAATCATGGGATCACTTCTTTTCAAAGTGAAGACTCACTTCTATTTACGCCTGAAAAATTAAAAGTCTTTGATGCCATTATGTTTTTTCAAACGACAGGAAATGTTTTGGATTCAACAGAACAGGATGCTTTCATGAATTATATCCGAAGTGGAAAAGGTTTTGTTGGTGTGCATTCCGCTGCTGATACTGAATACGACTGGCCTTGGTTCGGTGATTTATTAGGAGCGCGATTTGCTGATCATCCTGATATACAAACTGGTGCTTTGATCAGAATTGATTCTGCAAATGGTTCGGCGAAGCTCACCACAGGAATTGCAACAGCACATTTACCTGAACGTTGGACCCGCACCGATGAATGGTATAATTTCAAACAAGCTCCGACGAATGTTCATGTCGAATTAATGGCCGATGAAGCCACTTACACCGGCGGTAAAATGGGCGCTAATCACCCGATGGCGTGGTATCACAATTTTGAAGGGGGGAGAGCGTATTATACTGCGCTAGGGCATACTGTTGAAAGTTATCAGGATACTTTGTTTTTAGAACATTTGGAGAAAGCGGTAAGATGGGCCGCGAAAAAATAGCAGAGAGCATACTTCATCAATCCTCTTCCGCCCTTCCGCCTTTTCTGCCTTTTCCGCCTCCTTATCCGTACCTTTACACTTCGATGGCGCCCATAAATCCCCGTTGAATTATTTACTATGTCTACTTTTAAAGAAATGGGTCTTCGAGCGGAGATCCTTACCGCCATCACCGAAATGGGTTTTGAAAAGCCCACCTCGATCCAGGAAAAAACAATTCCCCACATCCTTTCTTCCAGCCAGGACCTAATCGGGCGTGCCCAAACAGGAACAGGCAAAACAGGAGCATTTGGATTGCCAATCATCAGTAAGCTCAATCACAAATCAGATAATGTCCAGGCATTGATCCTCTGCCCGACAAGAGAACTCTGTATTCAAATCACGAAAGAGCTTCAAAACTTTGCACAAAATCTACCGGGTGTAAAAATCACGCCGGTGTATGGTGGTGCACATATGGATACACAATTGTTTGGCCTTCGTCAAAAACCCCAGATCATCATCGGTACCCCTGGCCGAACATTGGATCTTGTCAATCGCAAAAAATTGAAACTGGATGAAATTCAGTGGCTGGTGCTGGATGAAGCGGATGAGATGTTGTCGATGGGATTTAAAGATGACCTCGATGCGATTTTAGGAACGACACCGAAAGAAAAACAAACTTTACTTTTTTCTGCTACTATTCCACATGAGATTCTGAGGATCGTCAAGACCTATATGCAGAACCCGGTAGAAATGGCTGCAGAGAAAGTGCAAACCGGTGCTGATAATGTCACGCATCATTATTATGAAGTTCATGCGAAGGATCGTTATGTCGCGTTGAAACGTATCATCGATTTGCACCCGGATATCTACGCCATAGTTTTTTGTAGGACAAGAGCGGAGACAAAAGAAATTGCAGAGAAACTTTCAGTTGATGGATACAACTCCGATGCTTTGCATGGGGACCTGAGCCAGGAGCAACGGGAATATACCATGGGTCGTTTCAGGGGCAAATCGATTCAACTATTGATCGCTACGGATGTAGCTGCACGTGGTCTTGATGTGACCGATCTTACTCATGTCATCAATTATAATCTGCCGGATGATCCCGATACATACATACACCGGAGTGGAAGGACTGGTCGTGCACATCGCAAAGGAATTTCAATTGCTATCATACACTCTCGAGAACATGGCAGGCTCAGAGATTTAGAAAGACGAATTGGTAAATCGTTTGAAAAGAAACGCATTCCCACCGGAAAAGAAATTTGTGAGAAGCAACTTTATCATCTCGTGGATAAAGTAGAAAATGTGGAGGTGGATGAGAGTCAGATCAAAGATTTTTTGCCGGCCATTTTTGCAAAATTGAGTTGGCTGGACAGGGAAGAACTCATCAAGCGTTTTATGTCGATGGAGTTTAACCGGTTTCTGGCGTATTATAAAGATTCACGTGACATCAATGTAGAAAGCAGGTCTTCCGATAGCCGTAGCAGTAGAGATGACCGTGGACGTAGAGATGACAGAGGTGGAAGAGATGATAGAGGCAGAAGAGATGATCGTAGAGATGATCGCGGCGGAAGGGCAGAAGGGCAGAAGGGCGGAAGGGATGATAGAGGCGGAAGGGAAGAGAGAGGAACAAGATTTGATCGAGGTATTAGTAAAGAAAGGAAGTCTCCTTCAGGGGATTTAGGGGCGAGGGCAGGAGGAAGAGACCGTCCAGAACCTGCAAAACGCGGTGCAGAACGCCCCAAAGTAAAATTCACCACGATGGTGATCAATTCGGGATCTGCTTACAAGTTTAATCCGAAGACTTTGTTAGAGCTCATCAATCAATACATGCCGGATCAACAAACCCAGATCGGGAAAATTGATGTACAGTTTACACACACCCTCTTCGATGTTGATGAAGCCTACAAAGATGATGTCGTGAATGCGTTTAAGAAAGCGAAATTCAAAGGGCAGAAATTAGTGGTGGACCAGATGAAGGGTAAGAAAAAGGGATAAAGGGCAGAAGAGGCAGAAAAGGCGGAATAGAAATTATTCTCTGCGAGTCTACGTGAAATAAATTGCGTCTTTGCGTCTTTGCGTGAAGAATTTGAATCGAGGATGTGATTCAAAAATTCACTATTAATTTCTTACTTTAGCCTATAGCGTAAATCTGGGAAGGGACATCACATTACACCATTACACCGTGTATGTTCAATTCGCCCGTCCTTGATGTGACCATTGGATTGGTCCTGATTTTCTTCCTTTATAGTTTATTAGCCACGACCATCAGGGAGAGCATTGCTACCCTGTTTGGTTATTTCAAAGTATTTAATCCAGGCGGCATAAAAAAAATATTCATTATTGCCAGCATTATTCTTGCCTCCAACTATACGATCCGGGCTCAACAATCGGCGTATTACGATGCTATGTTTATTTATACTAATTGTTACAGTGAGGATGATGGACTCTTTACAAATCGTTCGGATTTATTTGCTGTATTGCAAAAATATTATCGCTCCGATACTTTGTCGGAAGAAGAGTTAAAAAAGAATCCTTTCTTCAAAAAATTTGTACCTGAGTTCGGTCGCATAACAGGTGGCAGAGGTGTATTTAGTGAGTCAGCTACTTCTTTAGGCAATCTTAATGTGACCAATTTCGCTGATGGCCTCGCCAAGTTTTTGGTAGCACGAGCTAAAGAAGAATTGAATGTTGCCTTCTTCAGGAAATTCCAGGAGTACATGCAAGGCTACCCTGAAGTGAAAATCATCTTTCCAGCAACCTCTGCCATATTAAGTAAAATCTATTCGTATCAGTATACCATATTCCTTCCCGCACTACGGGCTGGTTTTCAAAAGGATATGAATTCCTTTAGTGAACATTTTCTTGAATTAAGGAATTTAACCGCTACTGATTGTCATAGTAACGCTAGTTGTGAGTCGAGAATTAGTGCCTTGACTTCTTTTCTAAATGATAACCCGGTTGGAAAATCAATTGTCTCTACCTTGATTGTCTCTGATAACCTGGTAAGAGGTATCAATCCTGCTGAAATGCTGGATAACATTGAAGCTGACAGAATCTGTTTGGGGCAATCCGATAATTTTTCCAATATCATCCGCTTCTCCAATCTTATTTCAAATTCATTGCGAAGCAAAGAGCCTGAAGAAGTGTGGGTGACAAAAGATGAAATTAAAACACTGGTCACAAATGATGTTACGTTTCAAATTTACATGGGGCTGATTTATGCTTCTAATGAAATAAGGGATTCCCCAATTTCTTTTTCATTAGAAGATGGAAGCTCATTGCCATTAGAAAAATTGCTACGTGACGCGAGTGTTGATCTTACGTATTATACCGAAGTCAAAAATAATATCAAAGCAATAGGCAACCTGGCAGCGCAGACTTCTTTTTTCGCAAAGAAAATCCGAATCAATAATAGTGAAAGCAATCCTTCTTCAATACTGATTTACGCAGACTATGCATCCTCATTATCCGATCTGCTCAAGCATACGGTTACCTTCTTTGATTCTAAAAATCAAAAATTAAAACAGGATGTGAACCTGTTCACTACGCTGATTGATGATGCCACGGATGCCTGTTATGATATCAAATCACAAAACTATACAGCGCTTGTTCTGCACACATCCGATATACTTGGCATGCTTCTTCAGGACAAATTTTCTTACAAAGATGATTTTATCAAATATGGCACGTTCATGGCCAACATCATCGAAGCGGATAATTCAAATGAAGTAAAGGAAGCCATTGAAGCTGCTGTATTACCGGTGGGAAGTTCATCCATTAAGCGGGAGACCTATTCCAATATTTCACTGAATGCATTTATTGGACCGATGGTTGGAATGGAATATTTGCCTGGCCTTACACAAAATCAAATGGCACCTGTGGTTGGAATTACAGCGCCATTGGGTCTTGCTTTTAATTGGGGTAATCAAGGCAATGGGAAAAGAGATGAACCCATCACCACCAGGATGCGCAATGGTAGAGAAGTCGGTGGGAAAAGTTACAGCCTTTTCTTTCCGCTCATTGATGTGGGAGCCCTGAGCACATTCAGGATTAGTGATGACAGCAGTAATGTGGCGGCAGACATTAAACTGGCCAATATCATTGCTCCTGGCGTATACTTCTATTGGGGTTTAGGTAAGGTGCCGGTATCCATTGGCTTGGGTGCACAGGTGGGTCCCCAATTGCGGGACATCAATGCGGAAGTCGTGAATATCGATAAGAACTTTTATGTACGAGCTGGGCTGAATGTAGTCGTAGATATTCCTTTCTTTAATTTTTATACCCGGAACAGCAGAACAAAAAATAAATAAACCGAATACACAAAAAATTAAATCAATTCATACATGAAGAAAACCAGAGAGTAATAATTAATCAGGAAGAATAGTCAATTATTTAATATTAAAACAAACATAAATTATGGCCAGAGAAATACAAACAGGATGGGTTCCCGACTTTCCGGATTTCAGGGACTACCGGGTGACTAGTACAGAAGTGAAAAAGGAAAACTCACCGACGCAGGATAAAAGTGTGCTCGATATGATGAAATCAGTTGGTGTCATCAAGCCGGATACCGTAGGAGACCCCTCCGTTCAACCCTTTGAAAAAACTCCATCTCAGGATATTTCCAAATTAAAAAGTGATGATATATCCAACCTGTTCACCAATAAAAATATTCCCGGGAAAATAGATGAGATTAGAAAGTATTGTTCCTCCATAGATAACCAGGGAAAACTGAGTTCATGCACCGCACATGCGGGTGCGGGCCTGGTGGAATATTTTGAAAATATTGCCTATGGGCGATCGATAAAAGTATCCAAATTATTTTTATACAAAGCTTCCCGAAATTTATTGAAATGGGAAGGTGACCAGGGCGCTTTTCTACGATCCACAATGGCTACACTGGCGCTGTTTGGTGCATGCCCTGAAGATTACTGGCCATACAATGAAAAGAATTTCGATCTCGAGCCACCTGCATTTTGCTATTCATTTGCATCCAATTATAAAGCCCTGAAATATTGCAGGATTGATACCGATAAAGCAAAGAATGATTACCAGGAATTATTGACACGGATCAAAATTATTTTAACGGCAAACTTGCCGGTTATCTTCGGGTTTACTGTATTCCCAAGCATCGAGCAGAGTTATGATGCAAACATGAGAGGTAAAATCCCTTTCCCTAACAATAAAGAAGATAAACCCGAAGGCCATGCGGTGATGGCCGTGGGATTTGATGATCAATTTAAAATCAAAAACAAACTGAAGGGAGCCGATGAAACAACAGGAGCATTGATGATCAGAAATTCCTGGGGCGAAGAATGGGGTGAAGGCGGATATGGCTGGTTGCCCTATGATTATATTCTGAGTGGTATCACCAGTGATTGGTGGATACTGCTTAAGAACGACTGGATTGATCTCAGTTATTTCGGAATTAAATAATAGTATTTCATTTTTTAAAAACTTAAAATCATGGCAAAAGGATACGCACTTTGCATTGGACTCAATAGGGTCAGCACCGTTCATTATGATGGCTGGGATGGTGCACTACAAGTTTGTGAAAAAGATGCACGCGACATGAAAAATATCGCGGTCAAAATGGGATTCAGCGCAGATTTGCTCCTCACCAAGGATGCAACTGCAATGAATGTCCTCGACAAGATTGACCAGGCGGCAGCTAAATTAAAAGCAGGTGACATTTTCTTGCTCTACTACAGTGGTCATGGCGGAAATGAAATACCGGACATCAATAAGGATGAAGTCGAAGAGCAGGCGGATGAAGTTGATGGCTTCGATGAATCCTGGTGCCTGTATGATCAGCAGGTCATCGATGACATCTTGTATCAGCGTTGGTTTAAATTCAAAGCCGGTGTGCGAATCCTGGTGCTGTCTGACTCGTGTTTTAGCGGTGACATTGTCAAACTGGTCAGAGGCAGGCGAGTATCGCAAAAACTGGATACCAAAATTGTGAAACGAATGCCGATTATCGTTGGCCATCGCGTGTATCAAAAAAATGAAAAGAGCTACCTGAAATTTAATAAAGCACAAACGCCTTTACGCAAATCAAAAACAAAAGCACTGTCTCAGGCTGCTATCAAAGCCACACTGAGACAAATTTCCAGCAGCAGTGAATATCAGCCGAGTTATGCTAACACAAATGAGTTTCCGAACAACAGTTTATTCACCGCCATTTTTAAAAAGACATTTAAGAATGGAAAGTATAAGGGAAACTATAATCAGTTTGTCAAAAAGCTAAAACAGGAAATGCCTTATGACCAGCAACCGAATCACCAGATACTGGGTGCGGCCATGGTAAAATTTGATAACCAGACTCCGCTGACGATATGAAAAAGAAAGGCGGTAAAGTCTCACTAATAATCGATGCGGGCGCAGGATTGATGAAAGGGCCGGGAAGACTGGATGAGGAAATCATTTTCAAAAAAATGAAAGCCATTGGTCTGGAAGGTGAAGTGCGAAAACTTTCATCTTCAATAACTTCATCAAAACCCGGAACAAAAGGAAATCGTAAAACAGAAGTTGTTGATAAATACCTGGTGGAAACGCCAGTTGATTATGGTGATGGATCACCGTGGGATGTTGCGTTTGCAGCGCGCAGAGCCGGTGTTCAATCATCATTTGTTGAACCAGACTTATGGTCTGAGTTTTGGGTGGAACCGGATAAGAAACAGAATGCAAAAAGTGTTGGGGCCTCTACAGGTCCAAATTGTTCGATTAAAGCAAAGTGGGATACCGATTGGAAGGCGCCTGCAGATTTTGAATACTGGCATCTTGATGATGATCACTCACAATTAAGATCTGCTCGCACAGAGGCTGCCATGATCGCAAATGGTCCCATTCGAATTGCGCATTTTGATACCGGTTATGATCACAATCATCATGGTTCGGAACCATTGAACATGCGTTTTGATTTGCAACGGTCTTTTATTGAAGATGAGAATAACAAGGAAGCGTGGGATCGTAATTCAGCAGGCATGTTGCGTCAGCCCGGACATGGTACTGCGACTATGGCATTACTGGCCGGCAAAAAAGTGCAGGTGCCTACAAAGCCGACTATTAATGAAGAGATAGGGGGTGCACCTTTCGCAGAGATCATTCCGTGTCGAATCGCTAAGTCCGTCATCCTCTTTAAGAATAGCGCTTTCTACGAAGCATTGATGTACATCACACAACTTCACAAAGCAAATACTCCGGTGCATGTCCTCAGCATGAGCATGGGTGGACTTGCATCGAAATCATGGGCCGATGCGGTAAATGCTGCTTACGAAGCGGGGATATTTATGGTGACGGCAGCAGGAAATAACCAGGGACGAAAGACTCCAACACATCTCGTGTATCCATCGCGGTTCAATCGAGTGCTTGCAGCATGCGGTGTGACGTATGAAGACAAACCATACAAAACATCGAAACCTGAATTTGAAATGCAAGGCAATTATGGTCCGTCCAAATTGATGGATACGGCAATGGCCGCTTATACACCAAATACACCGTGGGCAGAAATGGGATGTGGATCAGGAATTAGTTTTAGTGGTGCAGGTACGAGCAGTGCAACTCCACAACTCGCTGCTGCTGCAGCATGTTATTGGAAAAAATATAAACAGGAACTGGATGTCCTGGATGAAGGTTGGAAAAAAGTAGAAGCGATTCGTAATGCTTTATTTTCCACGGCCTATAAAACAGGAATGAAAGATGAGCGTGATTTTTTTGGACAAGGGATTGTTCAGGCTCATGCCGCAATGCAGGTTGGAGTGAAAAAAACCGGTTTGAAAATGCAGGAAGCCGACCACGTTCGTTTCCCGATATTCAATGTCATCTTCAAAAGTCAAATGAAGAACCTCGCCAGTCCGGGCGAAGCTCCAATGATTGAGCTTGAAATATTACAAGCCGTAAACAATAGCCTGGAATTGCAAAAAATCCTGGGCAATAAGGAGTACAACGAATTGTCAAAAGCAGCTCAGAAAAAATTCATGGATAACATCATTGCTGATAAGAATACCTCGATGGTCTTAAGTAAATTTTTGAAAGAACAGAGAGCAAAGAATAAAACCACTTAAACGTTTAACCAATTAAACATTTAAACTTATCATCATGCCCGTACTCGACATCATCAAACTCCTCTGGGACGCCGGAAAATATGCATTTGACATTGCCAAAGGCGTACAACAGAAAAAAGAAGCGGAACGGAAAAAAGTTTCTGATCTCTTCGGTTATATAGGCACCTTGCTGCATGATACGTATACCGAATTGGAGAAAGGTAATTTTCCTTATGGCCATTGCCGCCAGATTGAGATATTCGGACAACGAATAAAAGCCGATTTCAAAAAGGAATTGGGAGAAGATGAGGCTCGACATTTAGGTGATCTGCTGATCGTGGCGCACGAAGTAGAAAGCCTACAGGCGCAATTCGCTTCAGGTGCGGTAAGTAAAGATCAGTTGTACAAACTGGAAGAAGCTTCTGGAGAATTTATTGCTGCTTCGAAGTTGATAATGTTTTGATTAGCTGCTCTCTTGGAAAAATAAGCTTTGGAACACCTATATTGTTTCACTTATGAAATCAGCAATTATCAAGGTCAATACTATTCCTTTTAAAGTAGGTGCACTCCTTACATGGTTCGCCATCATATTGCAATTCTACCTGCTCTTAGTTAACCGGATTTCACCATTAGGCGAAACCATTGTACAGTTCTTCTCTTATTTTACTATCCTGACCAATATTCTACTTGCTGTTTATTTTACCACGCAAGGGTTTGCTCCCGGTTCTGCTATTGGAAAAATCTTTGCAAGTCCCGCCAAGGCCACAGCTATTACTGTCTATATCACGCTGGTAGGTTTGAGTTACCAGGTATTGTTGCGACATATCTGGAATCCACAAGGTTGGTCTATGGTAGCGGATGAGTTGCTACATTCGGTGATACCGCTTTATGCGTTTTTACTTTGGTTATTCCGGACTCCTAAAGAAGACCTTAAGGTGAGTATGCTATGGTCCTGGGGTTTGTATCCGCTTATCTATTTCATTTTGATATTACTAAGCGGTGCGTTTTCAGGATTCTATCCTTACTATTTTATTGATGTAGCGAAGCTCGGGTATAAACAAGTGGTGTTGCATAGCCTGATTTTATTATTTGCCTTTTTTGTTTTATCTGCGATATTCATCTTAGTTCCTAAAATCAGAATCTTTAAAATGAAAATGGAGCCCTAGTATGAAGTAAGGAAAGATGATTATCACTATTTTTATAAAATTCAATGATATACTAGTTCGCCATGCCTTTCAAGACGCTTACATCTTTCCTGTTATTCTTTTCACTCTTCACTTTTCACTCTTCGCTTTTGTCCCAATCTGTTTCTCCGCCAGAACTTCTTCGTATTCCTTATACCAGTCACAATCAACACGAGCAAAGAAATTTCTTTTTGTATTTGCCTGCCGGGTATCGTAGCGATAGTACTGACCATCATTGGCCAGTGATGTTGTTTTTGCATGGCAATGGGGAACGTGGAAATGGGCGTGATGAACTGGATTACGTGTTGAAAGAAGGCCCAGTGTATGAAGCATGGATTCAAAAACGGGATCTCCCTTTTATCATTATCAGTCCGCAATTACCAATGTATGGCATGGATAGCATTCCCTACATCCATAATCGAAATGTTTCTTCGATACCGAAACGACTTGAATCAGGCCTGCCTGATCGACCTGCAGAATTTACAACCCCGGAAAAAATGGAACCGGAAGCTGCAACCGTTGTATTTCCAGATGCAATGCCTAGAGCAGGTTGGGAGCGGGAAGAAAAAGATTTGATGGACATGACCGAAACTATCCTCAATGATTATCATGGTGATCCGGCCAGGATTTATCTCACCGGGTTAAGTTATGGTGGCTTTGGTACCTGGTACATGGCGAGCAAACATCCTAAGACATGGGCCGCTATTGCTCCAATTGTAGGTTGGGGTCATCCTGATTTAATGGAGCCAATTGCCAGTCATCACATTCCTTTGTGGGTGTTTGCCGGAGGACGTGATCATAATGTTGAGCTCCGATATTTTTATGCGGGATTAAATAAACTTGAACAGCTTGGACATACTGATGTTCGCTTTACCATCGAAGAGGACATGGGCCATGATACCTGGCGACGAGTATATGCCGGAGAGGATTTGTATACTTGGCTGCTTACGAAAGTGAAAAGAGAAAAGTGAAGAGTGAAAAGTGATGAGATAAGTCTCATTTTACATACCCAAAAAAATGCGTTATTGAATAATATAAACATCCGTGAACTTGCGACCCTGCGCATCGAAGAATTGATCCAATTCATTCTTATAGATATGCGTATCCGTACTGGAGTTGTATTTGATGGTAGTTCGGTCTTCATTTAAATCACCCAACGGACCTGACCAGGGGATATTGGTGCCTTGATATTTTCTGTAAGCAACGATACGGCTTGGAAACACAATGATGGTATCTGTGCCGCCTTCGACTGGACGAAGAAATCTTTGTTCCGGATATAATTTTGCATCTCTTTCTTCTTGGGCTGTGATTGCTCTATACTTGGCAAGATCCACGAAAGAAGTAATGACCATATACCCAATTAACGTCGCACAAATGCCGATGGGTAATAGGTTGATCATGACCACCCGCCGATAATTTCCAGATGAATAGGCCATGATCGAAAAGATCAACGCGACGATGATCAATAGCAGTGGAATTAACATCAGGAATCTCATTCCCCAGGCTTTTGGATCTTCTCCTGATCCCGGCGCATCGAAGGACATCGCAAAACCCAGCAAATACATAAAGCCAAAACCAAAAAGGACAATGACCGAGAGGATCATGAGGAGGAGGGCAGCGGTTTTCATGAGGAAAAGATAGAAGATTGAAACTGAATTTTTGTATTTTCCATGGTAGTTATTCGGAACCTTCCTTTGTTGTTAACTTTTTAAAACTTTTATCATGAAGAATATTTATTGGATTGGATTGATTCTTTTGTTTTCCTCATCGCTCTTTGCTTCGGACTCCACATTGGTTTTTCGTCAAATTCCTTATGAGCAGTTATATAAAACGGCGCGACAGGAAAATAAACTCGTCTTTCTTTATTTTCATTTCAATGGCTGCGGAGCTTGCGTCAAAATGGAAAAAACAGCATTTACTGATCCCCAGGTAACTGATTTTATGAATGCCCACTTTGTTAATTATACCATCAATACTCTCGAAGGTGATGGAATTGAAATCAATAAAAATTTTCATGTCAAGACACACCCCACCTTTATGATCCTGGATGAAAAGGAAAATATTCTGCATAAATGGGTAGGTGTTTTTACAATAGATGAATTTATTGCCCAGGCACAACAAGCGATGGATGGCACTAGTCGATATGCGGACTATGTAAAACAATATAAAAAAGGCAACCGTGATCCGGATTTTTTATTTCGATATGCTTATGTCCTGCGGGATGCTTCTGAATTACCCGTTACTATAATTCAGGAATATATCGCAACCCAGACCGGTGATGCACTGTATCAGGAAAGGAATTTAAAATTCATATCCGAATTTGCATTACATGATTTTGAAATTGGTGTTCCCTTTAATAGTGAAGCCTATCATTTTATGTTTGATCACCGGGATTTATTTGCTCCTTACATGGAAAAGGAACAAGTGGATGTTCGATTGCTTTGGATAGCCAACCGGACAGCTATTCATGCCACTGAAACTTTGAATGATACTTTATTTCAACAAGCACTCGCCGTAGTGAAACAATTCCCCACCGGAAAGTGGTATGAATACCATGAATTGGATGGCCGCATGACAGGGATTATCATGGAGAAAAATATACCCTTGACTCTCGAAATGGCCTATGAACGCAAAAAGGGGAATATGGAAGAGTATTATAAAATGTCAAAGAAATACATTGAAACGATTTGGGATGATCCGGATGCATTGAATGAAAAAGCATGGTCGGTGTATGAAGAAGATGATGAGCCGGCACAAATAGAAGAAGCTTTAGGCTGGGCTAAACGATCGATCCAACTCCACAGCGAATATGCTAACCATGATACCTATGCCGCCCTGCTGTATAAATCGGGAAATTATAAGAAGGCCCGCAAAGAAGCGGAGAAGGCAATAACCCTTGCTAAAAAGGAAGAGGAAGATTATGCAGAAACTTCAGCACTTTTAGAAAAAATCAACGAGCACATGGGTCAAAATGTCCCATCCACGAAATGAAAAAGATGAAAGTGTTTTTCATCTTTCTTTTTGCTCTTAATTGTTTAAGAGTTTATTCCCAGCTCCCGGACTATCACGTTCAATTATTTGATGAATCCTTTGGCGTCAGAACCAGTGACCTCCGCAAAATAATTTTGGATAATCATGGTTTTGCATGGACCCTATATGATGATCGTGTCGAACGTTTTGATGGTAAAAATGTAACCACCTTCATCTTAGGGGCAGCATTGAATTCGATCATTTGTGACCAGGCAGGAATGGTTTGGGTTTCATCGCCTTCCAAACTTTACCGTTTTATTAATGAGCATAAGGGATTTGTCAACATCACTGTTGATACGGTTTCCCATTTGACGATTCACCAGGTTTGCAAATATTGGAACAATGAAGTTTGGGTGGTAACCAATAAGGGATTTTATGTTTTTGATGAGAACCATAAAATCTTTAGAAAGCACCCTGATCCCATACTAGCTAAGCCACGATCATTAACCAATCGATCTCTCAATATCAGCCAACGTTCCCAGGTTATTTTGTTCGGAATACCCGATACACTTATTGCGTATAATCCCATCAGTGGTCAATACCGTTTTCTTCCAATCAGATCTGTTCAGAAAGCTAGCCTCCTGACTGATGACCTGGCGTTTGTGTCCACATGGGAAGGAGAGTTATACCTCTATAATTTTAGTAAAGGAGAAATCACAAAATTGGATTTGCAAAAGCATCTGACAGGGGCGCAGGATTTTTTTATTGTAGTGTATAAAGCAATATCCATTGGCCAGGACAAATTTTTATTAGCCACGTCCAAAGGATTACTGGAATATAACCTGGTCACCGGTGATTTCAGGAATCTTAAACTTTATTTCAAGGGAAGACCTTTAGTCAGTAATCTATCGTACCAGGATCTTTTTTTAGATCAACAGGGAACGGTATGGGCCGTTTGTGATAATTATGGCCTTATCACGTTTAAATTAAATGCTAATGAAATCGGCTTAATCCGAAACAACGAAACGGATCCCAAAAAGGCATGGGATAATCATGTTCGCAATTTTGCAGAAGATGATAAAGGCAATCTCTGGCTCGCTACCGTCAATGGATTTGTGCAATGGAATATCGCCAGAGATATTTTTCAACCACACTTCGCGAAAGAAGGAGCCACCGACCGGTTGAATCATAATTCAATAAGAGGGATTGTGTATGATGGACATTATCTCATCCTGGGACCCACTAATAAAGGCATCTGGTTATATGATCCGCTCACCGACCATTATCGACGACCAACTTATTTGCCTGGTGAATCCGGCGAAAAAACTCGTCTGAAACTGGAAGCCGATTTTATTGACCAGATCTATACGCTTCAAAACGGTGATCATATTGCTGCTGCACGCGATGCAGCCTACCTGGTGGATGGCAAAACATATCGCATACGGGAAATTGATTTCCCCGGGAATTACGACAACCTGAATTTTACTTATGAAGATAGTCACCATAATATCTGGATTGGAACGGAAGAATCCCTGTATTGCCTTGATACTACTTACCAGTCCAGGTTTAAATTAACGCAGCAACAAACTTCAGGACAAGTGAATGCCATTTGTGAATCGTGGGATGGCAGTTTGATCATTGGCGGTGATGGTCTTCACCGTATTACATTTAAAAATTCGTTGCCGGAAGTTTCTGTCCTGGATTCTTTTTTTGAAAAAATGACTATTCATATTCTTTATAGAGATGAAAAGGACAGGCTTTGGCTGGCGACCAGCGAAGGACTTTTTAATTTGAACCTAAAGACCGGAAAAATCGAATCCTTCAGCCATTTTGAAAGTATTGAAGGAAATTCTTTTTATGCCAACAGTTTATGCCACGCTAAGAATGGCATGGTCTTCATGGGCAGTTCTCGGGGGATTATTTATTTCAATCCGGAGCAGATGGAGGAAGAAAAGGATTCACTCCATTTTTTTATTTCTAAAATCATCATCAATGAAGATGATTCATCCTATACTGCAACAAACTCACCATTCCAATTAAAATATTTTCAAAACGCAGTTACATTTTATTGTGAGGCTCCCTATTATGGAAATGCCAATAAATTAAAATACCGTTACCGGCTTGAAGGACTCAACCCGTCGTGGATTGACAATGGCAATAACAACATTGTCCGGTTTCACCCTGTGCAGCCCGGCCATTATGTCTTCGAAGCTGCAGCCAGTATCAACGGTGTAGATTGGTTTGAAAGCAAAGACAAAATCGCCTTCCACATCAGCCCACCGTTCTGGAATACCTGGTGGTTTTATATCCTGGTAGTACTTGGTGTAGCAGGACCAGTGTATGCACTCTACCGCTACCAATTGCATAAAAAAATGGAAGTTGAAAAATTGCGTTTGGGCATTGCCCGCGATCTGCATGATGACATAGGTTCGGCATTATCCAATATTCACATCATCAGTTCGATGGCCATGAAGAAACAACAGGATAATGCGACGGTGACCCAGGTCTTCAGCAAGATCAAAGATTCTTCAAAAGCCATGTTGGAAAATATGCAGGACATTGTTTGGGCCATCAATCCTGATAATGATACGATCGAACAAGTGTTAGCCAGGATGAAAGAATTTGCCGGCGAGCTATGTGATTCAGCCGGGATGGAATATTCCTTTACGTCGGATGAAAACCTGGATACCATTAAACTAAATGTCTATCAGCGGAAAGACATGTTCCTGATATTTAAAGAGGCGATGAACAACGCGGTAAAATACAGCGGAGGAGATCATATCCGGATCACGCTGCATAAACCTTCCAATAGCATGCTTGTACTTCAAATTCTGGATAATGGAAAGGGCTTTAATAATGATGAAATCCGGCATGGCAATGGACTTCGAAATATGAATCAAAGAGCCGGTGAAATGAAGGGCCAGATTCGAATCGATTCAGGCAACGGAGATGGTACTATGGTTGAATTGAAGATTCCTATCACATGATCAGGGGATGAAAGTTTCCCGGATTGACCTTTACTTTGCACGCTGATGTTTAACATAATCGTTTTCGAAGATAACCCGGATCTCAGGGCTGGTATATGCCAGTTGTTGAATGACGAGGATAGGTTTATAGTGATGGGTGATTTCGAAAATTGCACGCGGGTAATAGAACATATCGAGGACTTGAAACCGGATGTCATCCTGATGGATATTGACATGCCAGTGCTGACCGGAATTGAAGCTGTAAAACTTATCCGGCAAACTAACAAGCGGGTGCACATTATCATGCTCACTGTTTTTGATGATAATACGCATGTCCTCGATGCCATTTGTGCCGGGGCCTCCGGATATCTTTTGAAAAAATCGATTCCTGAAAAATTAGTCACCTCTATAGATGAAGTCCTGGCGGGAGGGGCACCCATGAGTCCCTCCATCGCCAAGATGGTGATCGCCTCCATGCATCAACATAAGGACGCTGAATATTATAACCTGACCAGCCGGGAGAAAGAGGTCCTGCAGTTATTAGCCAAAGGGAATAGTTTCAAAATGATGGCTTCTGAATTGTTCATCAGCATCGATACGGTGCGATCCCACATCAAAAAAATCTACGAGAAGTTGCAGGTGCATTCACAAACGGAAGCGGTGTCGAAGGCCTATAATGAGAAGTTGATTTAGTTTCATCCACGGGCACCATCCATCCTTGGGTACAACCCAAGGTTAGAAATATGCAACCCCTTCGGGGTTGGAATGATGATAAATCATCATTCTTTTTTCCTTTGTCCCTTTTCTGCCTTTTCCACCTCTTCTACCTTTTCCACCTTTTCCGCCTCTTCCGCCCCATTTCTAATATCACATCATTAAGGGATTTTTTCAAAGCCATTTCCATATAAAATTTGCAGCGTAAAAAATATTCACGTTGCATGAAAAAAATATTTCTCTCCCTGTTTATTTCTGTTGGCTGTCAAATGATGACAGTTGTATTGTTTGCACAAAATGTTGGAATTGGTACTTCCAATCCACAGGCTCGATTGCATGTGGCAGATAGTAGTGTAGTATTTACAGCCGTGGGTGCAATACCATTGACCCAGGGCAATCCTCCCATATCCAATGCCGGAAGAAGAATGATGTGGTATGCCCCTAAAGCTGCATTCAGAGTAGGCTATGTTGATGGGACCCAATGGGATAAAAACAACATAGGGATATACTCATTTGCCAGCGGATACAATTCAAAAGCTGTTGGTGATTACTCATTTGCCAGCGGATTTAATTCAAATGCTGGGGGTGATTATTCCTTTGCTTGCGGATTTAATTCATCAGCTAGTGGTGATTATACTACAGCCTCAGGTTCTGGCACGTCAGCATTTGGCCATTTTTCCGTTGCGATGGGTAAAGATTCACATGCGAATGGAAATTATTCCACTGCTATTGGACAAACTAATACCGCGAGTGGTTCAGCGTCCATCGCCATAGGGACGCAAAATACTGCTTCCGGAATCAGCTCTACCGCAATGGGATTCATGACTACTGCTTACGGCCATTATTCTACGGCTTTTGGGGCCAATACACTTGCCGGTTATGAATATGCTACGGTCTTTGGACAAAATACTGTGGCCAGTGGATCTGCTTCTACGGCAATGGGATATTATACTACAGCTACTGGGAATTATTCCACTGCAATGGGGAGAAAATCTGAGGCGAATGGTGCTGATGCTACTGCTATGGGGTATTATACTACAGCCAATGGCAACATTTCAATGGCTTGTGGAGATGTAACTACTGCAAGTGGATTTGCATCGTTTGCAATAGGGAGCCACACTACAGCAAGCGGCGATTATTCCACTACATTAGGTTCATATGTTTCCACCAATAATCATATTGGCGCTTTATCGATCGGGGATCATTCGTCTGCCGGGGTGATCATGAATTCCGCTTCTGACAATACTTTTCGCGCAAGGTTTGCAAATGGCTATCGCTTTTATACTACCAGTGATCTTACCACCAATGCTTTACTTGCCGGAGGAGACAATGCCTGGAGTACAGCGAGTGATGTTCGAATAAAAGAAAACTTTGACGAGATCGATGGCGAAAGTATCCTCCATAAAATTGCAGGCTTTCATCTCACCAGTTGGAATTATAAAACACAGGATCCAAAAATATTTCGCCACTATGGACCAATGGCGCAGGATTTTCATGCTGCGTTTGGCCATGACGATTATGGTACGATTGGAAATGATACGACGATCAATCAATCGGATTTCATCGGCGTCAATTTTATGGCTGTCCAGGCTTTGGAAAAGAGAACAGAAACGTTGAAATCGGAGAATAATGAACAGAAGAAAAAGATTGAAGAATTAATAGCAGAAAATGAATTGCTCTCTCAACGTCTTGACAAAATTGAGTCTTTAATTATCATCAAAAAATAAAACACAAAATTTTTTCATTATGAAACAGTCATTTATCCATTGGTATTTAGGCGCAATGTGTTTTTTAGCCGCTAATGGTTTGTTCGCTCAGAACGTTGGTATTGGCACAACCACTCCGACTTCGAAACTGCATATCAAGGGAGGTGAAAATTTAACACAACTCACCATTGACGCTAACAGCACGCAGTCTAATTCATCCGCTCCACTCATTAGGTTGCGGGCATCCGATGGTACTGACCTGATGTGGATTCATTCGGATAATATATTCAATACGTTCATCGGGCGGAATGCCGGACGATCGAATAATGCTGCAAATAATGGAGTCGCTAATACATTTATTGGTTCAAGTGCAGGATTTTCCAATGTCAACGGATATCAAAATACCGCCACCGGGGAATCTGCCTTGTTTTACAATGTTAGTGGGACGGTCAATACAGCCAATGGAAGTGTAGCGCTTTACAACAATACTACCGGATCCAGTAACACTGCGATGGGAGCTTATGCGCTTACTTCTAACATAGATGGATCCAATAACACAGCCATTGGCAATTATTCACTTGATAAAAACACAACAGGAAACGGCAACACCGCAATAGGAACGTCTGCCCTTTTCTCCAATACGAAAGGTGGTGGCAATACGGCCAATGGGCAAGCATCGCTTTATTTCAGTACCACAGCAAATGAAAATGTAGCGATCGGAGAATATTCGCTTTATACCCAATCGTTTTCAAATGGCAACACGCCTTATGATGCCAACAATGTTGCAGTAGGATGTCACGCACTTCAACAGAATCAACCCACGGTCATCAGCAATGGCATAAAAAATACAGCAGTTGGAAATAATGCCTTGTTCACGAATGCAACTGGATCAAAAAATACAGCAATTGGATTTAATGCAGATGTTATATCCAATAATTTAAACAATGCCACCGCGATCGGATACAATGCTAAAGTCGGAGCCAGTAATTCGCTAGTCCTGGGTGGAACCGGTGGAGATGCAGTGAGAGTTGGAATTGGCACTGCTGTACCTATGGCCCGATTGCATGTGGCAGATAGTAGTGTGGTCTTTACCGCTAACGGCACTATACCTCCATTCGGAGGATTTCCTCCCGTTTCAAATGCCGGAAGACGCATGATGTGGTATCCTGATAAAGCTGCGTTTCGCGTTGGCTATGTCAATGGGGCTCAATGGAACGCGAACAATACGGGAAGCTACTCTTTTGGTAGCGGATATAATACTTCTGCCATTGGTGATTATTCCACTGCGCTTGGATCCGAAACCATAGCCAATGCTCAAGGATCTACTGCAATAGGACATTCCACAAGTGCTTATGGCAATTTTTCCACGGCGATAGGCGACGGAACTATTGCTAGTGGACAGGGTTCAACCTCGATGGGATATAACACACAAGCAACAAATTCATATTCTACAGCTATAGGGGATGCCACTTTAGCCAGCGGATATGCTTCGACAGCTATGGGGGCAGGCACCGTGGCCAGTGGGGATTGGTCCACCGCTCTTGGTGGTTATGTTTCAACAAATGGAAGAGTTGGTGCTATTGTGATTGGTGATCACTCTTCTGCGGGAGTCATGATGTATTCTGCCGTCGACAATTCTATGAAAGCAAGATTTGCAAATGGCTATCGCTTTTATACCACCAGCGATCTCACCACCAATGCATTACTTGCCGGGGGCGACAATGCATGGAGTACCGCCAGCGATGTGCGGATAAAAGAAAATTTTGAAGACATCGATGGAGAAAGCATCCTCCATAAAATTGCTGGTTTTCATCTCACGAGCTGGAATTACAAAACACAGGATCCAAAAACATTTCGCCACTATGGCCCTATGGCCCAGGATTTTCATGCTGCCTTTGGTCATGATAGTTATGGAACTATAGGCAATGACACTACGATCAATCAATCTGATTTTATCGGCGTCAATTTTATGGCCGTGCAGGCATTAGAAAAAAGGACGCAGACGTTGAGCAAACAAAATGAAACGTTAGTAGCTGAAAATGCTGAACTAAAGAATAAAGTAAATGAGTTGCTCAGTCGAATGGACAAACTGGAAGCCGTGATGCCAAAGAAATAAATTCTTTGATAGATGAATTTTTTTTATATTATTTTGCTTTTCTCAAGACAAGCAATTTAATTTAAGAAAAATGAGTATGAATACGTTTTTGTTAAAAAATGAGAAACTCATTTCCCGGATCTCCTTTTTTGCTGTGATGCTTGGCCTCATCCGTTCATTGTCAGAACCATTTCGTTTACAATATTATTCATCATTACCCATGAGTTTTGACCAGGTAAAACCTTTTCTGTTGGGTTCGCTGGTGGCTGCTATTGGATTATCAACCATGGCTATTCTTTCTTTTTATAACCGGTACAGAATTATGACTTTTATTGCTGTGCTGACGATACTCGCTATGATCCTGATAAAATTTGAATTCAGGATTTAAGCGAAAAGCAAAATCTATTTCGTATTTTTCATTGTCTCCACTGGCATAATTGACCACAATCCTGATTGAAGGCCATGAAAAAAATCACCTTTTTACTCTTTGGAGTTTGTTTTCAGGCTGCATGCCTGTTTGCACAAACCAACACCCACTTCACCAATCCAGTGATCTACGATATCCTGAAGGGCAATTACAACCCACAGGTATATGCTCAGCCATTTCCAGTGGATGATCCATATACGATCAGCCAGGAGCTCGTCTATGAAATAAACCCTGATTCGCTCAAAGCCACTTTACTCGCCTTGCAAAATTTCTATAATCGGAACACCAGTTCGGATACGCTTTCTGATGTTATCGGTATTGGGGCAGCAAGAAAATGGGTGCTCCGTCAATTTGATAGAATCAGTGCCAATCAACAATCCCGGCTCGTCACCGGCTATCTTGAATTTGACCAGGTAGTGTGCACCATGGGCAGGCATAAAAATGTCGTTGCTGTTCTTCCGGGTCGTGATACATCAGATGCTTCTTCAATTATTATTGAAGCACACCTGGATAGTCGTTGCAAAGACAATTGCAGCGGCGATTGCCTGGCGCAAGGAATGGAAGACAATGGCAGCGGTGTCGCACTCGTCATCGAACTGGCAAGAGTGATGAGCCAATTTACTTTTGATCACACGATCATCTTCATGACCGTCACTGGTGAAGAACAAGGGCTCATTGGATCAAATGCATTTGCTGACTATGCGCTGGCAGAAAACATTCCAATCAAAGCGGTATTGAATAATGACATCGTCGGCGGTATCATCTGTGGCATGACGTCATCGCCACCATCGTGTCCTGGTTTCAATAACATCGATAGCACACAAGTCCGGTTGTTTTCTTTCGGTGGATTTAATTCACCACACAAACAATTATCTCGCTTCATCAAATTGGAATACCAGGAAATGATCAAACCATTTTCCGCGGTACCAATGAAAGTCAGCATCATGTCACCTGAAGATCGCACTGGTCGCGGAAGTGATCACATTCCATTTCGCGAAAATGGCTTTGCTGCCATGCGCTTTTGTTCAGCCAACGAGCATGGTGATGCCAATGTGGATGATCCCAACTATCATGATCGTCAGCATACGTCTGATGATATTCTTGGTGTGGATACCGATGGTGACCAGGTTATCGACAGTTTCTTTGTCGACTTTGATTACCTCTCCCGCAATGCCATGATCAATGGCAACGGTGCTGTCATGGCTGCTGCCGGACCCAAATCACCAAGCATTTCCGCTGTCAGCCAGGATGGAAATTTTCTGTATATCACAATCAATGATCCGAATGATTACAATGAATATGTCGTAGGATTACGAGTTAATACGAATGATTGGGATACACTGTATTATATCCACGGTGGAAAATCGGCTGCTTTCAATCTCGCGCACCACGATCTGAATATTTTTATTTCCGCCGCCTCCATAGATTCAATTGGGATCGAAAGTTTATTTTCAGCAGAGAGCCTTGTCAAACTCACCGGCACCTCCGAAATCGTACCTCATCCCAATGTTGAACTCTTTCAAAACAAACCCAATCCTGTCGATGAATCCACCATCATCAGCTTCTGGGTGCAGGATCCAATTGCTATTCATTCTGCAAAAGTTTCCATTATAAATGTTGATGGAAAAGTAGTTAAAGAATTACCAGTAACGGTTCATGAAGGCATGAATGAAGTTCTCTTTGATCACGGGTACAATATGACCGGCACATTTTTATACAGCTTGTATATCAATAACCAATTGATCGAGACGAAGAAGATGGTGTTTGCGAATTGATCGCTTCGACTACACTTCTGACTTGTTCGCTTCGACTACGCTCAGCGACCAAGGGCATCTGCTTGTGAATTCTACTATAGTCTTCGGCTTCGCTCAGACTAGGAAGTAATGTAGGAAGATGAAATCCTTAGAAATTAATTCATTGTTGAGCGTAGCCGAAACAATTAATTCAATCTCCAGGAGGAGCTTGTTGGTCGTTGAGCGGAGTCGAAACGAAC
>Ga0207656_10000079_pt1 | contig 36119 bp, 2 predicted proteins | sample KBSCornC12_FD_184297 | JGI IMG/M metagenome (GOLD analysis project Ga0207656, IMG submission 184297) | Corn rhizosphere microbial communities from Kellogg Biological Station, Michigan, USA - KBS Corn C1-2 (SPAdes) (version 2) | ecosystem: Host-associated > Plants > Roots > Rhizosphere > Soil ...
CATGATACTACTGCACCTACGTTCACAACTCCTGCTGACATGACAGTCTATACTGGTCCGGCATGCAGCTACAATGCTGATCCGATGGTTACAGGAATGCCGACGAATGTGATGGATAATTGTGATGTCACACTATTGCCTGGCCATACCGACAATACTCAGCCTGGCACTTGCACGGGTTCTGTCATCATCACCAGGACCTGGGAATTGATGGATGATTGTGGTAACAGTACAACACATGACCAGATCATCACGGTGTTGGATAACACACCACCGACCTTTACAGCACCCGCGGATGTCACGTTGGATAAAGATCAGTTGTGTAACTATGATCCTAATGATCCGCTTGCAGGAGATGTTACTGATGAAGCTGACAATTGTTCGACAGGGTTGAATGCAACGCATACCGATATGATTACGGATACGCCTTGCGATGGTGCTTTGACGATAACCCGTACATGGAAACTGACGGATGATTGTGGTAACATGACTACGCACAACCAGGTTATCAATATTGTGGATATCACTCCGCCTACCTTAGGTACACTTTCATCAGTGAACCTGGAATGCGGAACGCCTCCACCATCACCAGCGCTTACATTGGCTCAATACCTCTTGTTGCCTGGAGCTACGGAATTTGATAATTGTTCATCGCCGGGCAGCATCACGGTGACAGCAGTTACAGGTCCATTCATTGGAGGTAATTGTACAGGTACAATTACCAGGACCTATTATGTTGCTGATGGTTGTGGTAATTCATCCAGTGCAGTCGAAATCTTTAACGTTGTAGATGATCTTGGACCAACCCTTACTGCTGGTACACTCTCTACCTGTTATGAAAGTGTGCCTCTTGCTGTTGCGGCGGCTGTCGCAGCTACTGGTTTGGCAGACAATTGCACTGCCCAGGCATTATTGGATGTAGATACCGATGTATCGATTGCTCCGGGTGGATGTGATTCGTTGATCACGTTGACCGTAACTGACTTGTGCGGCAACTCTTCCACGACGCAATATGAAGTCGCGATTGGTTGTCAGCCTGTACGATTGAAAGTATTTTTAGAAGGGGCTTACAATACATCGACTAATTCGATGCTGGCGATCCTGAATAAATTGCATGAATTGCCAGGTCAGCTTAATCCTCCGTTCTTCTATGATGCTCCGGCGGGACAACCATACACCGTTGCACCATGGAATTATACTGGAAATCTCGGTACGCAATTTGGAGATGGAATGGGACAGACCCCGTATCCGGCAAGCCCAGCTGACTCTGTAGTGGATTGGGTATTGGTACAAGTTCGGGAGAATGGAATCATGCCGGCCAATACGATCTGGACCTGCGCAGGATGGGTGCATAAAGACGGAACCGTAACTTTCCCTGAAAATTGTCCGGGACCAACAATCAACATTGCCAATATGTACTACATCGTTGTTCAACATCGAAACCATTTAGGGATCATGTCGCCATCGTTTGTCGATATCGAATGCAGTGGCACTTACCTCAACTGGGATTTCACTACTTCGAATTCGTATCAACCGTTGTTCCGATTCGGACAGAAGCAAGTGGCACCGGGAGTATGGGCGATGTTTACCGGCAACGGGGAACAGATCACTTCTATATCGGCGATCAGTTCACCAGACCGTACGACCTGGAAGATCTGGCAAGGCCAAACTGGTTATCGTCCTGGTGATTACATCCTCAATGGATTTACGGATTCGGCTGATGAGACCGCCTGGAAGAATAATCAAAACAGAACCACCGGAGTTGTGTTCTATTAACAGTAACACCAAAGAACCATTTTGAGCAACACTAAATTTTGAATTATGAAACATTGGTTTAGGCCACCTCCACTATTGCTCTGTGTCATTGCGCTATGCAGCGTGATGGCACTTAGCCATAGGGGCGAGGCACAGGTGAGTTTAACTACGTTTGGTACATCTAGTACGGAAGATTTCAATACACTGGCTAATACAGGAACAACAAATACAATACTGCCAGTTGGTTGGGCTTTTAGTGAAACTGGTACTGCAGCAAATACTTTTTATGAGGCTGGGACCGGATCAGGTACCACTGGAGACACTTATAGTTTTGGTGCTGCTGCTTCCACTGAAAGGGCATTTGGTGGCCTACAGTCCGGCGCACTCAATCCAACGATTGGAGCTTCCTTTACCAATAATACAGGCGGAGCGATTGGATCCCTTATCATTTCCTATAAGGGTGAGGAATGGCGAGTAGGTGCTCTGGACAGGGAAGATCGACTGGATTTCCAATACAGTCTAAATGCTACTAGTCTCACAACAGGAACCTATGTTAATTATGACTTATTGGATTTTACATCGCCAGTGCAAACTCCGGTAGGTGCGCTCAATGGAAATGTTGCGCCTAATTTCACCGTAATGAGTTCAACCATCATGGGATTGTCCATTCCAAACGGAAATACTTTCTGGTTCCGATGGAATGATTTTAATGCCACTGGTGCCGATGATGGTGAAGCGGTTGATTCATTTTCAATAACACCGTGCCCGGTAGTTTCCTGTCCTGCAAATCTTACTGTTTGCGTCAATGTCGCTCCATTCAATCTTACTGGCGGAACACCAGTTGGCGGAACCTATACAGGACCAGGTGTCAGCGCAAATCAATTTAGTCCTGCAGTTGCAGGTGCTGGTGTAAAAACAATTACGTATACCTACACTACTGGTATTTGTACCGGTTCATGCACATTCACTATTAATGTGATTGCACTTCCTGTAGTAACTCCCGGAAGTTATGGTCCTGCTTGTGTCTTTGATCCGAATATCAACCTGGTAGGTTCGCCTGCCGGTGGCGTATGGACAGGAGTCGGAGTAGTTAACGGAAATCAATTTGATCCAAACGCAGGAACGCATACGATACATTACACTGTAACGAATAGTAATGGCTGCAGTGCCACAGCGAATACCACCATCACTGTCAATCCTTGTTTGATGGCCCCTGAAATGCGATGGGTGCTTTTACAGGCAGGGGAGACACACGGTGCCTGTACCAGTCAAAGTAATTGCAACAACAACACCATTTGTTTTGGCTTGCAATACACACCATCATTTACCGGGACCATGACCAGTTATACTACTGGCTTCCTGCTCGATTGCTACAACAATGGCACTGATCCCGTAATTAGCAATACTTCTTGTGTATTGACGAACAATTCATGGAATAATACAGATTCTTGTGGGACTTTAGGTATTATGCTTTGGAATTTCCTTGGGGCATCAACTTCTTTCCCGGTTACAGCCGGGGTGCCGTTGATTGTTCACCAGGCATGTTTTACTGTACCTCCAGGAGCACCAGAGCCTCTTGACCAATTCACTGCTTTTAATGCAAGCATCGACTTGCCAGGAAATATTCACGTTACCGATGCAATTAATTATGTTCCATTCTCGATTGACGGGTCATTGTATTGTACACTGTTGCCGGTGAAATACCTGGCATTCAATGCTGAAAAATTCAGTGAACTGACTTCTAAATTGGATTGGGTCACAGCAGAAGAAATCAACAATGATTACTTCGAAGTGCAACGATCAAATGATATCAATACCGACTTCACTACGATCGGCCGTGTCGATGCTGTCGAGCATCCGCGTTCAGTGAATCCCTACCAGTTTTACGATGATGCTGCCAGGCCGGGAGTGAATTACTATCGCCTCAAACAATTTGATCGTGATGGACAATTTTCTTTTTCCCCGATCAGGACCGTAACCTTTACCACCTCTACGTTCAGTGTAAAAGCCTGGCCGAATCCTGTCAATGAGACGCTCAATGTCTTTGTCAGTCATGCAGATTTTGCCGGACATCTTCAATTGGTCGATCTCGCGGGACGAATTGTTTCATCAGCTGATGTCACCGATGGTGATTCCAGTAATGAAATCAATGTGCAAGGTATTCCGCCGGGGATGTACACATTAGTTGTGGTTACGGGAGCGGATCGATATGTGGAGAAGATTGTCATAATGAAATAGCGGAAAGGGCGGAAGAGGCAGAAAGGGCAGAAGAGGAGGAAGAGGAAAAGATCGTAAGAGAGTGAGAAAAAAAGCAAGGCCTGAAAGGCCGTAAGCAAATAGCATTGGGTGTAGCCCAATGCTATTTTTTTGGCAGCAGAAGAAGGTAAAAAAATTATTCCGAGTTTGCCGCATCGTGCTGGATTTCTGCCCCATCTCTTCGCACGTACCGGCGAAGAATCACCCCTGTGTTCTGTCGACTTGTTGCTTGCAGCAACTTAGCGACAGAAACCCCGGGGCAAAAAAAATGGTTTTCTCATGAACCCCGGGGTTTTCGGAACTCCAACACGCCAGTAGCGTGAGGAGTGGAGAAACACAGGGGAACGAAATTGAGCGAAGCCAGCAATTTCGAGGGGCAGGCATTTAAATTTCACCCAATCCTTACACATCATTTACCCTGCCTCCCTCACCGGCTTTGTATCTTTAGGCTGATTTACGCCCAACCTGATGTTAAAAGATTTTCCCCCCGGTTCCGCAACAAACCTATGCCTCATAGGGAAAAAATATTTTTCTCTTCATCGCACTTCGTTGGCCATCCTGCAGGTTAGGCAATCCCTGTGGATCCTGCTCAGTGTATGCTTTTTTATTGGGAACATCTCCATGGTTTTGGGACAAACTACCTATACCTGGAACCAGACCGGAACAGCCAGCTGGGCACTGGATATCAACTGGACTCCGGCCAGGACCACACCGGCAGCAACTGATATCCTGGTTTTTAATAATGGAGCAACTACTACTGCAACTAACGTCCCAACACAAACTATTGGTTCGCTTCAAGTTTCTTCTAGCACAAAACTTACATTATCATCTAGCGGGGTGACTGTAACACTTACCATTGGAAATGGAGTAACTGGCGCTGACTTAACCGTGGCAAGTGGATGTCAATTGAATATTGCGCAAGTGACAAATGCAAACACGCTAACGATGAGTGTTGCAACAACAGCGACCGGTAGTATTTCAGGATCAATGGATTTTTCAAGTGCTACTTCTACTACACCAAATCAACTTTTAGCTGCGGATGCAAGTGGCATAACTTTTAATAGCGGTGCTGTCTTTACTCAAAATACAAACAATACAGGAGCAATATTCGGGGGTTCTGGAACAGGTAAAGTAATTTTTACTTCTGGGGCAACATTTATTCAAAATTTCGGCAGTAACCCAAATGCTGGAACAGTGACTACTTTTCAAACGGGAAGCTTATACAAATTCACGGTTGCACAAGCCCCTGGATTAAGTGGAAGGACCTACGCAAATTTTGAATATGCGAATGGAAGTTCCCAAACTGGAACAGGTGGTTCGGCTTGTGTAATGGATAATTTAACTGTCACATCAGGAACATTTAATTTTAATGTAACTGGAATTCCCGGTCATGCCATTAAAGGAAATATTTCTATAGCCAGCGGAGCTACATTGAATTTCAATTCTCTTACTGCAGCCAGAATTAGTCTAAATGGTTCATCAGTTCAAACCATTTCTAATTTAGGTGCATTCTCTGTCAGTTCACTGGATACGATACTGCTGACTCACGCGACCAATACAATCCTTTCTCAAAATGGTAGCGGTAATTTTTCTTTCGCCGGAGTTATCAGAAGTTTTTCAGGCACGACACCTCTAACGATAACAGGAGCCGGAAGTGGCCGAATTGATATTATCAACTTCAATAATTCTTTTACAGGAACAATAGCGCTTACCGGCACTGAAACCCGTTTCAGCCGGCCAGGTTGTTTTGGAAATGCAAGTAATACCATCGTCATTGACGGAGGTCGCCTGGCAACAGCAAGTGATAGTACATATACCATCGCCAGTTCGCATAACATCCAGGTAAGCAATGCAGCTGGATCTGCCATCAGCGTCACCACCAGTGGAGTCCTGACTTACAATGGCGTCATCAGCGACAAGCCTTCCACTACAGGTATGTTAGTCAAACAAGGTGCAGGTACACTTGCTCTCGGTGGCGTAAGCACATACACCGGAGCCACTACGATCAACCAGGCTCTATTACAATTGACCACTGGTAATGATCGTCTTCCCACTACTACCACTTTAAATATGGGCCAGGCTGCCAGCGCTAATCTTGGCACACTCGATCTGAATGGTTTCAATCAATCTATTGCCGGTATCAATTCCATTGCCGGTACGAATGGTACAGCGAGTAATAATATCATCAATTCAACAGCAGCAGCAACACTGACTATCAATGGAAGCGGAAACTATGCTTATGGTGATGGTTTAACGAATACTAATTCAGGAATTATCACAGGAGCTATTTCCATAATAAAAAGCGGAAGCGGTACTCAAACATTTAGTGATGCAAATACTTATACTGGCACTACGAGTGTTAACCAGGGCAAACTGGTCATTAATGGAGCACAAACCGGTACAGGCGCAGTCAGCATTGCCAGTGGTGCGACATTGAGCGGAAGCGGAATACTTCCGGGAACAGTTTCGCTATCCGGCATCATTTCTCCCGGAAATTCTCCAGGCACTATCACAACAGGTGCTTTTACCTTCAATGCAAACTCAACATATTCATTTGAAATCAGCAATGCAACAGGAAGTGCCGGAACAGATTGGGATAAAATTGTTTCCACCGGCGCCATTGATGTTTCTGCATCACCTATCACTATCGATCTCACTTCGCTGAGCATTGTCAATTTTAATAACATGCTTCCGTACACCTGGATCATTGCACACGGAACCAGCATCACCGGTTTCAATGCCGCTAATTTCACCATCAATGCCGCCAATTTTCTTCCACCATTAGGAGGAGGTTCATTCAGTGTCACACAAACCGGAATCGATATCAATATTGTTTTTTCCCCGGTGGCACCTCCAATACTGACTTTGCCAACTGCAACTTCAATCACTGCGATGGATGCATTATTGGGTGCAACCATTATCAATGATGGTGGCAGCATGATCACGGAAAGAGGAACGGTGTATAAGACTTCTGCCGGCGTAACGTCTGCAGATAATCCACTCGCCGAAGGTGGAACATCAACCGGTGCATTTAGTCATTTGCGAAATGGATTAAATCCGGAGACGCAATATTTTTATGCAGGATATGCAACGAACTCTTCCGGTATAGGACTGAGCGCAGAAGCTAATTTTAGAACACTATCCAATCCACCAGTCTCCGAAGTCACCAATTTTGCTGCGACTCCTTTTTCTTCTTCGCAAATTGATTTGACATGGACCGTTGCATCATTTCCAGGATCGGGCGCAACAGCCAACGGTTATATTATTTTAAGAAGACAAGACGCTACAGATCCAACGACCACCGGCATCACGAATGCAATTGCTCCGAGCTCTTTATCCCTTCCTTCAGGAACAACTCTGGTCACTACCATCATTTCAGGCAGCACAAACAATTTTACAAATACAAGCTTAACATCTTCCACGCAATACAATTACATAGTGGTTCCTTTTACCTGGGATGGTACTAATGCAGCTACGTACAATTATTATTTATCAAATGCACCAACAGCCAATGCCACTACATTCGCCGGCCTGCCAATAGTCACATCACCAACTGTGACCAATATCAGTTCCACTACTGCTGATCTTGGTGCCAATGTCACATCAAATGGTGGAAATACATTGACAGAAAGAGGAACAGTGTACAACACCACTACGGGAGTGACCATCAATGACAATCCACTTGCAGAAGGAGGAATATCAACCGGTGTATTCAGTCACACCCGAAATGCACTGACTCCCGAAACACAATATTTTTTCAAAGGCTATGCGATAAACTCGAATGGTTCTGCACTGAGCAGTGAAAGTAATTTCTATACGTTCTCTGCACCACCGACTTCGGAAGCAACAGGATTTTCCGGCACACCAATGTCTACTTCAGAGATTGATTTAAGTTGGACATCAGCGACATTCCCCGGAATGGGCGCGACAGCCACAGGTTATGTTGTCCTGAGAAGATCAGATTTATCCAATCCAACGACCTCTGGTTTTGTGAATGGAATGAATCCGTCGTCATTAACTTTTCCTGCAGGAACAACATTGGTGGCCACCATTACTTCCGGTGCAACGATCACTTACAATGATACGGGACTGAGTACCCCTGGTGGACAATACAATTATCTCATTGTTCCTTTTACATGGGACAATGTGCATGCCGTGACCTATGATTATTATCTGGCGAATCCCGCTACCACTTTTTCCAATACATTACCCGGTATTCCATTGCTCAATATGCCTACAGTCACTGCAGTGACAGAAAGCTCTGCCATCCTCGGTGCAAACATCACCAGCAATAGTGGTGGAACGCTAACGGAAAGAGGAACAGTATATAAAACATCGACTCCTGTTGCATCAACTGATAATCCTCTTGCAGAAGGTGGAACTGGGATTGGAATATTTAGTCATACCAGAAATTCATTGTTGCCGCAGACACAATACTTCTTTGCCGGGTATGCAACTAATGCAGGAGGAACAGGCTTAAGTAGTGAAGGAAGTTTTCGGACATGGTCGAATCCTCCATTATCGGAAGTCACCAATTTTGTAGCGACTCCATTTTCTTCATCGCAGGTTGATTTGACCTGGACTGCAGCGAATTTTCCGGGGAGTGGTGCTACAGCAACAGGATATATTATTTTAAGAAAAACCGGAAGTAATCCAGCGACTACCGGAATCGTAAACGCAACAGCGCCTGCATCATTATCCTTTCCGGCCGGAACAACATTAGTGACCACCATTACAACAGGTGCAACTGCTATGTATTCCAACACTGGTCTTTTAGGAAGCACACAATACAATTATCTCATCGTTCCATTCACCTGGGACGGAACCAATACATCAACGTATAATTATTATTTGAACAATGCTCCAACGGCAAACGCGACAACAGCTGCAGCGCCTCCGATTGTCTGGACAGCTACAAGCGGTGTAACGGCATGGTATACCGCTGCCAATTGGACACCCAGCACAACTGCTGCTGCATGGCTGTCAAACGATATCGCACAATTTCAAAACAATGGAACCGCCAATAATGCCGGGATCAATATGAATACCGGAGGTCTTACTATCGGCGCCATTGAAGTGACGTCCGCCAGGACAACCAATAATTTATTGATTGGAAACAGTGTTAATACTAATGGGACGATAACATTGAATGGAGCTGCAGTGAATAGCAATCCCAATACTATTCTCCGAAATGGAAGCATTAAAAATTTTACCGTGCAGGATGCCAATGGTGGCACCGGCTTAATGACAGTGGTGCTCGGCAATACAACGAATAATAAAATTTACCTCGATGGCGCAGGGAACATCACCATTTCCTCTATCATCACCGGGACGAGTAAATTATTATCATTAAATGGAGTTGGCGCAGGTGTTCTCACACTATCCGGTATCAATACGTATTCAGGTGGTTTCACACTAAATGCCGGAACTGTTTCCGCAACAACCGATGCAGCATTTGGAACAGGAATCATCACCTTAAATGGCGGATCATTCGGTTCAACCGGAACAAGAGCAATAACCAACAACATTACCGTTGGTGGAAACTTCAGTTTATCCGGAACAGGTGCTGCAACTCTTTCCGGCACACTTGATCTAGGGAATTTTTCAAGAACCATTACCAATTCGACCACCAGCGGTAGTAGAATTTTTTCGGGTATTGTTTCAGGTGCTTCAGGTTCCGGTATGACATTCAATGGCACAGGATCGGGACCAATTTATCTTGGTGCAAGTAATACATTCATCGGAGATATTAATATCAATGGAGCTGAAGTTGGTTTTGCAGGAAATGCAGCATTAGGAGATGTGAACAATACCATCATTCTTGACGGCGGACGCATCACCTCTTCCACAACAGCTGCTGGCGCCATCACCGCTTTATGGTCAACTACTCATGCTATTCAATTGGGTGCAACAACTGGTACCAGCATCAATGTGCAAAGTTCATCAGGTGATCTTACGTATAATGGAATATTTTCCGACAAACCATCTTCCACCGGAATTCTTGTCAAACAAGGCGCGGGCATTCTGCGCTTAGGAGGAGTGAGTATATATTCCGGAGCAACGAGCATCAACAGTGGCACACTTCAACTCACTACTGACAACAATCGTCTTCCTATTGGAACAACCTTGAATCTTGGACAAACCGCGAGTGCCAATCTCGGCACATTCGATCTTAATAGTTTCAACCAGGAATTATCGGGATTGAATTCAATTGCCGGTACGAATGGCACAACCGGTAATAATAACATTACGTCTACCGGTGCATCGACATTGACATTAAGTGGAAGTGGTAGTTATAATTATGGCGATGGAACCAATACCAATTCAGGTGTCATCACAGGCGCTATTTCCATTATTAAAAACGGATCGGGCACACAAACACTTGGCGATGCAAATACGTATTCCGGTACAACCTCTATCAACCAGGGATCATTGATCATCAATGGAGTTCAAACCGGAACCGGTGCAGTGACAGTTGCGAGTGGAGCAACATTAGGAGGAAGTGGAACGATCCCGGGTGCTATTTCAATTTCAGGAATTATATCACCGGGAAATTCTCCTGGTATCATCAACACGGGCGCCTTTACTTTCAATGCGAATACAACTTATAAATTTGAAATCAATAATGCCACCGGAGTCGCGGGGACAAACTGGGATAAAATAAATTCATCCGGAGTCATCGATGTTGCGGCATCTCCAATCACGATTGATCTGACGTCATTGAGCATTACCAATTTTGATAATTCAAGTTCGTATACATGGATCATCGCAACAGGAAGCAGCATCACAGGATTTAATCCGGCCAACTTTATTATCAACACTACTAATTTTCTTCCACCTTTAGCGGGTGGTTCGTTTAGCATCACGCAGACCGGTAATGATCTGAGTATCGTCTATGCTTCCAGTGGTGTGCCGGTGCTCATCGCTCCTACTTCCGCAGCGATTAGCAATATTGATGCTATACTTGGTGCCACGATCACCACTCAAGGAAGCAGTGCATTAACAGCTAGAGGTACTGTTTATAAAACCAGTCCAGGTGTTACTGCCACTGATAATCCATTGGCTGAAGGCGGAACATCCATCGGTGTGTATAGCCACCTGCGCAATGCGTTGTCTCCGGAGACGCAATATTTCTACGCAGGATATGCTACTAACAATTCATTTACTGGATTAAGTGCGGAAGCCAATTTCAGAACCTTATCCAATCCGCCAACAAGCGAAGCCACAGCCTTCAGTGCGACAACAATTTCTGCAACGCAAATTGATTTGAATTGGACCGTTGCTTCTTTTCCCGGATCCGGTGCATCGGCTAATGGATATATTCTTTTAAGAAGAGAAGATGCAACCAATCCCACTACATCCGGTATTGTCAATGCAGTAGCTCCGGCTTCACTCACGCTTCCTTTAGGCACTACACTCGTCACGACATTTACATCAGGCAGCACCAATACATTTTCCAACACGGGCCTGATGGCCAATACGCCATACAATTATCTCATTGTTCCCTTCACCTGGGATGGAGTAAATGCTGCTACCTACAATTATTATTTGCCCAATGCACCTGCAGCCAATGCCATGACATTGCCTTTTGTGCCAACATTAAATAATCCTACCGTTACTTCGATTACAGAAAATACAGCAATACTCGGCGCTACAGTGGTCACCAATAATGGAAGCACACTGACAGAAAGAGGAACTGTATACAAAACATCAAGCCCTGTTGCTGCCACAGATAATCCGCTTGCAGAAGGTGGCATTTCTGTTGGCACATTTACTCATACACGCAGTTCATTATCTCCGGAGACTCAATATTTCTTTGCAGGCTATGCTATCAATGGTGGTGGTACCGGCATGAGTGGTGAAGGTAATTTCTGGACTCTCTCCAATTCACCCACATCTGCAGCGACTAATTTTTTAGCTATTGCTTTTTCTGCGACACAAATTGATTTAACCTGGACTGTGGCGAATTTCCCGATGAGTGGAGCTTCGGCCAGCGGCTATATTATTTTGAGAAAAGATGGAATCGATCCTACCACGAGTGGAATTGTAGATGCGACGGCACCGGCTTCATTGTCATTGCCGGGAGGTACTACATTGGTCACCACGATTACAACTGGTGCAACCAACAATTATTCTAATACAGGATTATTGGCCGCAACGCAATACAATTATCTCATTGTTCCCTTTACGTGGGATGGCGTGAATGCAGCGACATACAATTATTATCTAGCCAATGCGCCGACTTCAAATGCCACCACGCAATATTTCAAGCAGACGTTTGCTGCTGATGGATCTGCCTTCAGCACCAGTAAATGGTCAACACCGTCCAGCACATCTTGTGATATTGCTAATCAAACTAATGCCTTTACATCAGGCAATGTTGCTTATTTCTGTACACCTTCGGGAACAGGAACGGGAGCCGCATTGACTGTAGCTGGAATCACAGCAACTGAAAGTTTTTCACTGACCAGCGCAGCCAATACGATTAACAATGTGAACAATGGTGTCATCATCATCGACATCGCGAGTGGAAAGTCAGTTGACTTTATTACACAACCATTTTCTTCCCAGGCTACTGCCGGGTATATAAAAAATGGAGGAGGAGCATTTGCTTTTTCAGGTGGTGCGTATGGTGGTGGATTTACATTGAATGCAGGCACCATCATTGCTAAAAACGTTAATGCCTTCGGATTAAATGCAACGTCTGGCTTGCTCAATCTCAATAACGGAACCCTCGCCGCATCCGCTAGTTTGAATTTTTCCAATAAATTTTCCGCGATAAATTTTGGTGGTGATATTCAATTTGAAAGCACAACCACACCTGCAAATGGTGCATCCACATTAACCTTTAATACGGCGATGTTCCTGGGAAGCCCGATGCGTACACTTACCCTCGGTGGTTCGGGAGCAGTTGTTTTTGGTGGTGTGATTTCCAATACCAGTTCGAATGGAATAACATTCACCGCGAATAATTCAGGAACGGGTCGATTCGATGTCACGAATGCATCGAATACATTCACCGGCCCTATCAACATCAACGGTGATGGCGGAAATGGTGTGGCCGAAGTCCGGTTTACAATCGATGGAAGCTTTGGAAATACGACGAATACAATTAATATCAATGGCGGACGGCTTGCAACGCTGAGTGGTGCATCGTATACTTTAATTGCAACACGTGGAATCCAGGTTGGCAATACAGCCGGAACATCCATCAGTACGCCTGGTGCAGGAACATTGACTTACAACGGTGTGATCTCAGACCTGATGGGAGCAACACCGGGCTCATGGGTGAAGCAGGGTAGTGGTACACTTTCTCTCGGCGGCGTGAGTACCTACACGGGATCAACCACAATAAACAGCGGTACCATCGTCCTGAACACAGGAAATAATCGTCTGCCTTCTGGTACCACATTAATCATCGGGCAAGCGGGAAGTGCCAACCTCGGCACCTTTAATCTCAATGGTTTCAATCAACAGGTGGCCGGAATAAATTCCATAACCGGAACGAATGCAACATCAAACAACAATACCATTACTTCTGTCAATCCTGGTACCTTGACAATAGGTGGAAGTGGTACGTACACGTTTGGTGACGGAAGCAATGCTAATTCAGGCATCATCAGCGGGGCAATATCGCTAGTGAAAAGTGGAACTGGTTTGCAAACACTCGGTGATGTCAACACCTACACAGGAAATACCACCATCACCGATGGCGAATTGCGATGGAATCCATCATCCGATTTGCTATTGAATGGATCGATGATCATGAATGGAGGAATATTCGGCACCACCGGGATATCGGACATGCTTTTCCTCACGTTTGGTTCATTTGATCTTTCTGAAAATTCGAAAATGGATTTAAGTACTGCCAGTGATCATACGATCACGTTTAGTGTTGCCGGTACATTCACTTCAGGAAAAACATTGACGATTTATGGATGGCAAGGAGTTGCTGGTATGTCGGGAACAAAAGGAAAAATATTTTTTGGCAATTCAGCTGCTGCGTTGACAGCGGATCAGTTGGCGCAAATACTTTTTAATGATGGTACGATTGGTTCACCCGGTGTTTATTATTCCGCTGTCATCCTGTCGACCGGTGAGGTAGTGGAAGGTGTGGCCGGATGTGGAGCTGTCGTATTGAATACCAATAATTCCGGCAGTGGATCTTTGCGGGATGTGATTGCGTGCGTTGCACCTGGCACTACGATCACTTTTGATGCTTCGTTGATGGGTGCCACCATTACGCTCACGACTGGTGAAATTGAAATCGATAAAAGTCTCACGATCTCCGGTCTAGGTAATGTAGCGGATATAAAACTTTCAGGAAACAGTGCATCGCGCATATTCCATGTTCAATCCGGCAAAACATTATCGCTTCAAAACCTCACGTTGCAGAATGCTAATGCTGCTTCTCCTTTTGGTGGAGCAGTTTATGTGCAAGGAAATCTGACACTGCAGAATATGTTGTTGCAGAATAATTTTGAAAATGGAATCACGCCGAAGGGGATTTCTGTGAATAGTCCGGGTGGAGTGATTACCGTGATCGGGAGTAATGTGCAGGTGAAGGAATAGGCAATAAGCAAGAGGCAATAAGTAAAAGACGAGACGCTAAGCCGCGTCTCCCGACGCGCTGCGAACGTCTCGCAAGGAAATGCCATAGAGAAATCTCCATAAGCTTTCTACTGGGCTCAAGATATTGAGTTCGCTATAAAGGCATCGTCCTTTACAGCCCCTACATCCTACATTTTAATTCTTACCCTCTTACTCTCTTACCCTCTTACTCTCTTACCCTTCTCCTTCTCCTTCCACTTCTTCCTTCTCCTTCATTTCTTACTTCGATATTCGTTATTCGATATTCCTTATTTAAGGAGCGGGGGCTGACTTAATGCACAAGTTGCACTACGATCTCCGTGAGATTTTCCTTTTGGATTCTCACTGGGTTCAAGATATTGAGTTCGCTATAAAGGCATCGTCCTTTACAGCCCCTACCTCCTACATTTTAATTCTTACTCTCTTGCTCCCCTCCACTTCTCCTTCAACTTCTTCCTTCTCCTTCATTTCTTACTTCGATATTCGTTAATCGGTATTCGGTATTCAAGGAGCGGGGGCTGAATTACTGCAGAGCCTCTTACCACTAGCTCTTTACAGATTATAATTTTATCTCATATAAAAGCTGCTGCAAATACCCTATTAAAGTCCTTTTTTTTCCGCTTTCCGAAGGCAAAATATCACCTGGGCTGGTGTATCTTCCAACCTTCATTGGGATGTTAAGGTGTGGGGGAAAGATTTACAAATAAATGAATTCGTAAACGTGAATCCCGGTGAATTAAGTCCGACTTTGCTCTCCTGAATTCGATGCTTTTTTTTATTTCCTGGATCCCATTCCTATACGAGGAATGCCGGGTCCCGGGCGAGTACTGTTTACCGAATACCGATTACCGAATACCGATTACTGTTTACCCATTACCGAATACCCAATACCGATTACCGATTACCGATTACCGATTACTGAATACCGATTACCGATTACTGCTTACTGAATACTGACTTACCACTCCTTTTTATATGAAACCAACTCTACGAACCTTGTTCGCCAAGACCAACTACGCTTCAGCCGCAACATTCCATATGGCTGGCCCCCTGTCTTCCTGTAGCTATTCACCGATAGCTCAACTTCTAAAAAAAGCCAAAATGCCTGTGTGGGGAATTTTGGCTTTTTTGTTTTTGACAATGGGTGCTCATAAGAGTTGGGGACAAACACCAACAGATGGTGATTATAGAACTTCTGCTATTGGCGCGTTAAATTGGAATACTGCAGCCTCATGGCAAGTTAGAAGTGGCAGTAATTGGCAGTTGCTGTCACTCCACCTACAGCTTCAAACAATGTTTACATCCAAGCAGGTAGTACTGTAACAGTTAATATTGCCACTGCAGATTGTAAGGATCTTCATATTAATAGCGCTACAAGTAGCATAGTAGCTCTTGGGGTTAACACTCTTCAAGTAAGTGGAAAATTACGAGCCTATCAAGGAACTGCAGTTTTCACAGTTGGGGCAGACGGCACTTTTTATTCAGGCCAATCTAGCACTTCAACTGTTGGCTCTGCTTGTATAAGTTCAACTGCCGGGTCAGGGAAATTGAAATTTATTGGGGTATCTAGAACACTCTGCAATACTGGTGAATGGGGAAATGATCCTCAAGCATGGGATTCTGAATTTGCCCCTACATCAGGCCAAACTCTAACAATCCAAACAGGGTTTAAATCAAGAAATGTTACGATTTCTTCTGGAACAGTAGTATCATCATCTGCGGATTTTAGACCTGATGGTGGTGCAACAGGAACCGGGACTTTAACTGTGAAAAGTGGATCTGTACTTCAGTTCTCTGGTAATACAATAAATATTAAACGTGTTGGTACAGCGAGTTCAACTTCCCATTTTTCGACCCTTACAGTAGAATCTGGTGCTACATTGGATTTCTCTGGAACAAGTAACCCTACGATTGGAGCTTCAACTTTCGTTTTCTCTGGGACAGTTAGCTACAGTGGATCCGGGGCACAAACGTTAGCAGGAAAAGGTGGTAACTCGGGTGGTGCAGACCCAACTAGTTATACAAATGTGACATTAACGGGAAGCGGTACAAAAACAACATTGGCGTCATTGACGACAAGCATTAGTGGAACGCTTTCGTTACGAGGATCAGCATCCTTAGCATTGGGGGCATCAGCAATATTAAGTTATGGTGGTTCTTCAACTTTGGAATACGCATCCTCAACAATTAATCAACTAATAACTGATATAGAATTTCCTAATACAGGTGGCCCCGCAAATATTTCAATAAATAACACCTTCGGTGGAACGGGTGTAACATTAAATATTTTCAAAGCCATAACAGGTAGTTTGAATCTTGTTGCGGGCAATTTTGCTGATGGAGGAAATCAATTCACTGTCGGAGGAAATATAACTGGTACCTCATCTCATTCCGGAGCCGGAAAAATTATAATGACCGGTGCTGGAAAAACAATATCCGGAGCCACCTTAGGCAATTTAGAAATCAACAGCGGTGGCACCATTACTTTGAATGGTTCGCCGATGGTCAATGGCGACTTAACCCTGACAGCAGGAACATTAGCGGATGGTGGCAATACGTTAACTCTTGCAGGAAATATCTTAGGCACGGCCAGTCATACCAGCACAGGATCCGGGGAAATATTAATGACCGGATCCTCAAAATTTATTGGCGCTGTTTCTTTGGGAAATCTGGATATCCAATCAGGAGCCCTCATTGGACTTGCATTAAACGCAGCCGTCAATGGTAATTTAAACCTGGGCGGTACGCTGGCAGGAGCTGGATTGACATTAACATTGAGTGGAAATATTACCGGTACAGGTACTGAGACCAATACAGGTGGAAAAATATTAATGACCGGAAGTGGAAAAACCATTTCCGGTGCCTCGCTTGCAAATCTTGAATTAAGCAATGCAGGTGGATTTAGTTTAACTTTAGTTTTCACCAATGGCAAGCTTTCACTGGGAGCATTTGATCTTACTTGCTCGACCATTACAGGTGCAACCTCCACAAAATATATTGTTACCGATGCCGCTGGAGTTTTAAAAATATCATGTCCTGCTGCTACTGTAGTCAGTTTCCCCATAGGATCCTCAGCTACCAGTTATGATGAGGTGACATTAAAGCCTACCACTACTTCTACTTTTTCTGTAAGAGTAAAACCGACGACAGTTGCAGGAGATTTTCCAGGTACTATCGTCAATTATGGAAATGTCGCGCCACGTCTTTGGGATGTAGCAGTGTCCGGTACACCAGGTTCAACACAAGTCACTTTTTTAAATGGAAATGGCGGATTCGATCCAACGCCAACACAAGTCATTGGTCATTATAATGGTTCATGGACTGAAATTGCGGCGACTTATAATACCAATGTGTGGACAGGATTTACATCTACGTTTTCTCCTTTTGGTGTTGGGAAAGCAGGTGCATTTGTTGCTCCTCCATGCACAGATCCAGATGTCCCCACAGTTTCAGCTACACCATCAACAATTTGTCAAGGAAATAGTAGCACACTCAGCATCACCTCCGGCAATTTAAACAGCGCAACTACATGGCAATGGTATAGCGGTTCTTGCGGAGGTACTCCGGAAAATACCGGTGCATCTATTATGGTATCACCATCGATCACCACTACCTATTTTGTAAGAGGAGAAGGCGGCTGTGTCACTCCAGGAGCATGTGCAATGGTTACTGTGAATGTGACAAATACAAATTCCTGGACCGGAGCTACAAACAACAATTGGCACACGGCTACAAATTGGTCTTGTGGTTATGTACCTAATGCCACAACGAATGTAGCTATCTCATTTGGAGCTCCTGTTATAAGTGCAGCGGCAGTTTGTAAAAATATGAACATTACTGGTTTGGCAACATTAGCCATTTCGGGTTCAAATGTCTTAACAGTTGAAGGTAATTGGAATCCTTCCGTAGGCACATTTTCACCCGGTGCCGGCCTTGTTAAATTTAATGAAGCAAGTGGGACGCAATTTATTGCACCAAGCACTAGTACATTTTATGATGTTGAACATAGCGGAGGCGGAACTATGAATGTATCAGGTAATCCACTAAACGTTACCAATTCATTGAACTTATCTGCAGGCACTTTGGAGTTACAGGCGGTTAATGTTACAGCCGGAGAACTGAAAGGGAATGGTGCAATAACAACTATCGTTGCATCTTCAATCATTACAGTGGGAAGCATTGGAACAAACACAATATATTCCGGAACAATTTCTCAGGCCGGAGGCACTATCAGTTTAGTAAAAAATGGTGCAGGTTCATTGACCTTATCAGGACCGAATACATACACCGGTGTCACAACCATCAATGGGGGTATTGTTATCTGCAATACGCTAGCCAATGGCGGTGCAGCAAGTTCAATCGGTTCTTCATCAAACGCAGCATCAAACCTTGTCTTCACCGGAGGCACGTTAGCTTATACCGGACCAACCACCACCATCAATCGCAACTTCACGTTGAATACTTTTGCATTTCCAAATATTGATGTCGCTGCAGGTATGACCCTGACCATTTCAGGTGGCGGTACAGGTAATGGCGGTATCAATAAAACAGGTGCCGGTACACTTGAATTTACCGGATCGAATACATACACCGGTGCGACATTTATCTCCGTAGGAAAATTACAATTAAACAGACCAGGCGGAGCTACACTTCCCTCAACGGCTACTGTGACGATGACAGGTAGCGATACATTGCAGGTCTCCAACAATAAAACCTTAACCAATCTTACACTCGGCCCAGGTGTCAATCTTATCGTGGACGGTGGGGCCACATTGACCATCACAGGTATACTCAATCAGTCAGGAGGTACGATCACCGGTGCTGGCGCAATAGCTTATGGTCCGGTTGGAAAATTAACCTATGGGGGTTCTATGCCACAAACAGCAGCAGCTGAATTTCCTGCAGCGAACGGACCTGTTACACTTGAAATACAAAACTCAGGATCAGCAATTGTGACATTGCCATTTTCGCGTACGATCACCGGTCTGCTCATGATGACTACAGGCCATCTCGCACTTGGTAATAATGACCTCACTGTAGGTTCATTCAATGGAGGCACATTGACATCACATGTCATCACAGATGGTACAGGTCATCTTAAAGCTTCAGTTCCTGTTTCTAATAATTATACATTTCCGGTTGGTATTTCATCCGGCAGTTTTGATCCTGTTCAGATCAGTCCATCAGTGACATCTGTATTGTATGGTGTCAATGTCATTGAGAAGCTTTCTGCGATGGCCTTTACACCTTCGATCAATAATTTTGCATTGGCAGCACCAAGACAATGGGATGTCGACGCACCAGGTGCAGGTACGACAACCGTAAAATTTACAGATGGAAATGCAACAGCTCTATCAGCACCATATGTAGTAGGTCATTCTAATCTCGTGACATGGCAGGAATTTCCCGCCGTATCACATGTAGGAAATACATGGGAGTTGAGCACATCTACATTCTCTCCATTTGGCGTTGGAAAAGCTGGTGCATTTTTTCCTTTATGTACTTCTCCCTCCGTTTCTTCTGATCCGGAAGACGCTACTATTTGTGAAAATGACAACATTACATTCACTGGTTCATTCACAGGTGGAGATCCTGTTCCAACTTTAGTTTGGCAGGAATCAACCGATGGCGGCACGAACTGGAATGATTTGACAGAAACAGCGCCTTATAGCGGAACTACCTCCAATGCATTGATTATTATGTCAGTTCCATTTTCATTTAATGGTAATCAATACAGGCTTAAGGCAACCAATGACTGCGGAGATGTCTTTACTTCAAATGCGATACTGACAGTTAATGAACTTCCAGTTATGGACTGTCCCGATGACATAACAGTATGTAGTAATGACACTCCATTTCAAATGACTGCAACTCCAACTGGAGGCACGTATACTGGAAGTCCCGGCATTGTCGATCCAGATATGTTTGATCCGAGCATCGCTGATGATGGAATCAACACCATCACGTATACGTACACTGACATGGCGACTGGATGCTCTAACAGTTGCATGTTCAATATTAATGTTTTACGAAGTCCACCAAACACGATCCATCAACCCAGCAATGCGCCATATGTAGTCTGTGGACTTTCAGGTCCACTCAATGCAAAGAATCCTGCCGGAGGAGCGCAAGGGACATGGACATATTCAGCGATGAGTGGCACACTTTCTTTTTCTAATATACATGCTGCCAACGCGACAGTGACTGCAAGTCAATACGGTGTTTACAATTTGACATGGACCGTTGTCGCACCTAATGGATGTTCTACTGCGAGAACGACAACTATTACCTTCAATCAAGCACCGACAGTAACCTGTCCTGCTAATGCTGAATATTGTGAAACAGAACCTGGATTTACATTAACCGGAGGATCACCAGCCGGTGGTGTCTATACACAAAATAATATTGCACAAACTTTTTTCAATCCCTTTACAGAAGGACCGGGAGTTCATACCATAACCTATACGGTCACCGATGCCGGAAATGGATGCACCGCCTCCTGTTCTTTCACCATTACTGTGTTTGACCAGCCTTCAGTTGTTGCGGGGCCACCGCAAACCGTTTGTTCGAATGTTGATGTCACTGTCAATGGATCGATCGGTGGTGGAGCTACATCTGCACATTGGACGATGAGCGGTGATGGTTCTTTTGCGAATGCAGATGCGTTGAGTACTACCTACCATTTTGGCCCGGGTGATTTGAGCAGCGGTTCGGTCATCCTCATTCTTACCACTAATGATCCTGCAGGACCATGTAACCTGGTATCGGATAATTCTTTAGTCACGATTAATCCCTCACCAAATGCCAATGCAGGTGATGATGATGTTGTTTGTGCATTAGTTTACCAATTGAATGCAAATCCTTCACCGGGTGCAACAGGTATCTGGACAACAAGTGGTGCTGTCAACTTCGTTGATAATACTGATCCGCATACTATGGTGACCGCTGACGATTACGGCACATACACCTTTACATGGACAGAGACAATAGGGACGTGCGCAGATGCAGATGATGTAACCATTACATTCAACCTGGCTCCGGATGTAACATGCCCGGGCCCTAGTAATGTCTGTATAAATAGTGACCCGATTGAATTAACAGGCGGTATGCCTCCTGGTGGAACTTATTCAGGTCCCGGTGTAGCGATGGGAATGTTTGATCCTGCAGTCGCTGGATCAGGCACTAAGACGATCACCTATACCTATACAGGTGAAAATGGTTGTAGTGGTTCTTGCGAATTCAGCATCAACGTATATACACTACCAACTCCTGATGCAGGACCTGATGACACAGCATGTGATTTAATCTATCAATTGAATGGGAGTGATCCTTCCGGTGGTATGGCTTCATGGTCACAAGTTATTGGACCTGGTACCGCTGTGTTTAGTCCTTCAGCCACTGATCCAAATGCAACCGTTACAGTATCTCTACCTGGAGCATACGTTTTCCGTTGGTCCATCACGAATGGGGCGTGTTTTGCAAGCAATGATGTGTTGATCACCTTCATCGAAAATCTACCCTGCTTTATTAGTGGTACCGCATCAGTATGTCCTAACGCTGATGGAATCATGTTTACAGGCATAGGTGGAATGAATTCTTATCACTGGACGATCACAGGTAATGGCACTATATCCAGCCCTGATGATGAACAAGATGTTCTGGTGAATGCAGGAGGAGCCTGTGGTGAAGACTTTGAACTCACATTAGAGATTACGTTCGGACAAAATTGTTCCTCTACATGCATGCAAGCTGTACATGTGGAAGATATGATTGCACCTCAATTTACCAATTGCCCATCAGAAACATTTACGCTGGGATGCAATCCAACTATTACAATGGAAGAGGCGATCACGGATGCCGGCGGTGCAACAGATAATTGCGGTGATATTATTTATTCTGCCACCCCTGGTATGGTAAGTGGTGATTGCATGAAAACACAAACATGGACAGTGGTCGCCACTGATGGTTGTGGAAACAGCAATAGTTGCCAGGTGCATTATTCATGGTCATCGGATACACAAATACCTCAATTTTTATCCTGTCCCGGAATTGTATACCTGGGATGTAATCCGAACCCAATGGCATTGCCTACGGATGCCAGCGTATTAATTGCTGCTGGAGCACCTTCGGAAAATTGTACTATCGCTTCAGTATCAGTGACGCATGGCCTTGTCACCGGAGCCTGTGAAAAAACTCAGATCTGGACTGTTACAGCGGTAGATGAATGTGGAAATACAGGGACATGTGAAATTGCTTACAACTGGACGGTGGATGTGATTGCACCGGTATTCGATAATTGTCCGGCAGGTCCATTGATGAGACTTTGCAATTCAGGTCCTTTTTCTCAATTTGATGCGGCGATTGCAATGGTTACAGCTACGGACAATTGCGGTGATCCTGTAAAAACTATTTCAGGTGGATTGGTAACCGGTACCTGTCTCAAAACTCAAACCTATTTTGTCACGGCTACCGATGCTTGCGGCAATGCGAGTACATGCTCAGTAGTATTTCAGTGGTACGCTGATACAGAGGCTCCGCTTTTCGATAACTGTGGAAGTAATACAGTCCAACTTGGATGTGTTTTAGAATCACAACCAGTGACCGAAGCGCAAGCAATTGCAGCAGTAGGAGGGGTATCCGATAATTGCGGTATTGCAAGTGAAACTGCTGAGATTTCCACTGACGATGTGACGGGTTGCTTCCATATCCAGACATGGCTGATTACTGCTATTGATCATTGCGACCAAAGTTCATATTGCAGCGTAACTTATACCTGGACAGTAGATGGAGGAGGACCTGTTTTTTCAAATTGTCCTGCACCCAATATAGATCTTGGTTTAAATCCGGTGCCCATCACCGAAGCACAAGCTATATCTGATGCAGGTGCTATTACTGACGGAGGCTGCGCAATTCAAACCAGTGCAACTGGTGGAACTATTACCGGAAATTGTACGCAGTTCCAAACCTGGACAGTGACAGCATCTGATGATTGTGGACACAGTTCAACCTGTAGTGTGCATTATACCTGGACGGTTACACCTCCAGCAGTAATTTGTCCACCGGATGTGACGATCACCCTGGCGAATCTGCCATTTGATCTCACTTCACTAGTCTATTCACCTGGGGGAGGTATTTTCACCGGTCCATTTGTAAGCGATAATATATTTAATACTGTATCGACAGGATCATATACGGTAACGTATACGTACACGCTGCCAAACGGATGTTCAAATTCATGTGATTTTGATATTGAAGTTATTAGTGATGCGTGTACTCCTCCTGTGGTGAGTACGAATCCAATGCCTCAGCATATCTGTCAGACAGATATCGCAACGTTCACCGGTTCCTTTACCGGATCAGAACCAATCACCTATCAATGGGAATATTACGATCCTAACCTCATGGTATGGAAACCAATAATTGACCAGGCGCCTTTTTCGGGAGCAACGACCTCGACTATAACCATCACTGGCCCAGCATTTTTCTTCAACGGTATTCCATTTCATCTCATCGCTACTAACGATTGTGGTACTGTCACAACTGAGCAAGCTATATTAACAGTGGATGAAAATATCGTAGCATTTGCAGGTGGTGATAATTCTACGTGCGGTTTAAACTATCAGTTGAATGGTAATAGCGCTGGAACCGGAACTGGTACCTGGATGATGACGAATGGGACAGGCACAGCTACGTTTGATGATGAAAATGATCCATTCACCACAGTTCATATGTCGGGCATGGAACCTTATGGAGAAAAAGAATTTACGTGGACCATAGTGAATGGATTATGTACAACATCTGATGTTGTCCTCATTACTTTCAATCAACTTCCAGCGGTCACTTGCCCACCGGATATCACGTTGTGCAAATTCAGCGGCCCTCCATTTTATAATATACCAAATGGATCTCCTTTCGGAGGGTTCTATTCAGGTGAATGGGTTTTTGGAACATCATTCTTTACTTTATTTGCACCTCCTGGCGCTTACCCAATTACTTATCACTATTTCGATCCGGAAACGTATTGCGAGGGAACGTGCACATTCACCATTACGGTGGCTGATCCTCCTTTCGTAAGTCCGGGATATTACGATCCGGTTTGCCAGAATGCACCGGATGTGACATTGAATCAGGAATTACCTGTCGGAGGTACCTATTCTGGAACTGGAGTGAGTGGTAATGTGATCGATGGGTTTGTATTTGACCCTTCTGTTGGAATGCAAAACATTCTCTATACCTATACTGATCCGGTCAGTGGTTGTTCAAACGGTACCTTCCCTTATATACAAGTATATTCCGCACCTGATCCAGTATTCGGTAATTATCCACCTGTTTGTCTTTCATCTCCGGATGTTGCTTTGAATGCCACTCCATCTGGTGGTACATGGATCGGAACAGGAGTAAGCGGTGATGTGATGAATGGATTCTTCTTTGATCCATCGGTGGGAACACAAACATTAACTTATACATACACCTCTGTTGACGGTTGCATAGTCGTTGGCACTTTGACCATTATTTCAACAGATATATTAATGGTGATCTGCCCGGGTGATTTCGACTATTGTACGAGTGCAGGAAATTATGATCTAAGCACACTGAGTGTTCAGCCAGCGGGTGGAGTGTTTACTGGTAATGGTGTAGCAGGAAATATATTTAATCCTGTTGTTGCAGGTCCAGGCGAAACATTAATAACATATACCTATGATTATGGTGACGGATGTTCAGGCTTCTGCACATTCACCATTAATGTTCTTCCAGATGAGGTTGGGCCAGTGAGTGGAGGAATGTATCCGGCAGTATGCCAGGATATTGGTATTGTGTTCCTGGATGAGGGCACTCCTACAGGTGGAGTTTGGACAGGTAATAATGTTTCCTACGATCCAATGAATGGATATTATTTCTACACCTATAGCGGTACGCAAACTTTAACCTATACCGTAACGGGTGAAAATGGTTGTTCCTCAAGTGCTCAGGTTGACATAATTGTGAATCCGAATCCATCCCCTTACTTTATTCCGCAAGAAGCCTGTTCGGGAGAAGATCCATTCTTATTAACTGCTGCAGTGCCATTTGATCCAAATGGAATTTATTCCGGACCTGGTGTGACTGCAAACATCTTTTATCCTTCGGTAGTAGGCAAGGGTTTCTATTTCCTTAGTTATGTTGTGACCGATGCAAATGGTTGCTCAGGGGGAGGAAGTTTTCCTATGAATGTATATGATGCACCTGAATTAAGTTGTCCAACCAATCCGATTACTATCGATGTGGATGAACCACCTTTATTTCTGACAGTGGGTACACCGGGCGGTGGTGTGTATAGCGGACCTGGTATTTCAGGCAAATATTTCTTCCCGGCTGTTGCAGGTGAGGGAACACATACGATCACCTATACCTATACCGTTGGGAATTCAGCTTGCCAGGTCATTTGTACATTTCAAATTATAGTTTCGCCGGCGAATCCTTGCCCGCATGATTTTACAACTTGTATCGATGCAAGTTCAGTTGATCTCACGACACTGGAACCCAATGGCGGATCTTATTCTGGTGATGGTGTTACAATGAATGTTTTTAATCCTTCGGTGGCGGGAGCTGGTGCTCATACGATAACCCATACTTATGATCTCGGAGAAGGGGAGATGACTTGCACATTTGTCATCACTGTGGCGGGTCCTCCGGTAGTAACTTGCCCTGCAGACTTCCTGATCTGTGCTGATCATTATGGTACGTTTATACTGAGTGGAGGAATGCCGGAAGGCGGATATTATTCTGGTGATTATGTGCCGGATGGAGTAGTTTTTTATGCTCAAATGGCTGGTGCTGGAGTTCATCCAATCACTTATCACTATACTGACCCCGTCACAGGTTGTTCGAACACTTGCACATTTAATATCACTGTCATTTTTGAAAGTCAGATTGATGCAGGAACTTATCCTCCTGTTTGTGTGGAAGATGGTAATGTGGTGCTGACTGGATTTCCTGCGGGAGGAACTTTCACAGGAAATGGAGTCAGTGGTGATCCGATGACAGGATTTGTATTTGATCCTTCAGTAGGTACTACTACGGTGACGTATGCATTTACAGATCCGGTGGCCATGTGTCAAAAGGATGATATTGCAGTGATCACAGTATTGACCAGTCCTCCTGTGGTTATGTGTCCTGCGGATATGACCCTGTGTAAAAATGATAATTCCATTTTGCTGACCGCTACACCTGAGGGTGGAACGTATTCAGGCAGTAATGGAATTGTGAATGGAAATATGTTTGATCCTACTGAAGCGAGTGTAGGAGAACATATGATCACCTACACTTATCCGCCTTCAGGAAGTTGTTCAATGTCATGTACGTTCATGATTACGGTTAATGCTTTACCAGCGGTCTCTTGTCCACCTTCGATCCAGGCTTGCCTGTTCCAGCCTCCATTTGCACTCACAGGAGGAATGCCATCAGGCGGTACTTATGCAGGGGAAGGAGTGTTCGATGGAATTTTTACTCCTGTAGCAGCTGGGTTGGGTTTCCATTCTATCTCGTACACAGTCACTGATCCGGAGACTTTGTGTACCAATCATTGCTTCTTCGATATTGAAGTGTTGTTGCCGCCTAATGCAATAGCAGGTTCTTATGGGCCCTTATGTTCCAATGGTGCAGCTTTAGGATTAATGGGTTCACCAGGCAATGGAGTATGGACTGGAACTGGTGTCACTGGAAATCAAATGGATGGATATGCATTTGATCCATCAGTGGGTACACAGACCTTGATGTATACAGTTACAATTGGGGAATGCAGTTCCTTTGCTTTTACAACGATCAACGTAAATGAACCGCCACTTGCTCCGGTTTGTCCGGAGGATATGACTTTCTGCAGAAATGATGCAGCCTTCCAATTGACACCATTTGTTGAACCTAATCCATACAGTCCAAGCACTGGAATTGTTACTGATTTTATAAATTATTATTTCGATCCATCAGAAGCCGGAACAGGTGTGTATCCGATTACGTATACAGTGACAGATCCGGAAACCGGTTGTTCCAATACATGTGATTTCACTTTCACTGTACTCGCTTTACCGGTTGTTACTTGTCCTGGAGAAATGCAGGTCAATATCAATGCAACACCTTTTGCTTTGACTGGTGGATTGCCGGTAGGTGGAACTTATACTGGTGATGGAGTGACGAATGGAATATTTGATCCTGCAGCAGCCGGGTTGGATTTTCATTCCATTACGTATACAGTCACTGATCCGACGACCATGTGTACGAACCATTGCTTTTTCGATATCGAAGTGATCAGTGGTGATTGCACTCCGCCAGTGTTGAGTACGAGTCCGATGTCACAACACATCTGTCAAAATGCATCAGCGATGTTCACCGGCTCTTTCACTGGTTCACCAACGATTACCTATCAGTGGGAATATTCCGATGATGGAGGCATGACATGGGCACCTGTACCAAATGGAGCGCCATATACAGGAGAAACCACTTCAACATTGACCATCACTGCGCCCACTCTCCAATATAATAATTATCTATACCGGCTTCACGCAACTAATGCATGTGGTAATGATGTATCCAGCGCAGCGACATTGACATTAGATCAGTACTTCGAAGCGATTGCCGGAGATGATAACGCCACCTGTGGCTTGGTTTATAATTTACTTGGAAATGACCAGGGATTTGCAAATGCTACCTGGTCAATGACAAGTGGCACCGGAATAGCAGCTTTTGATGATGAAACTGTTTCAACAACAACGGTACATATGTCGGGTGTTGGTGCATATGGAACAAAAGAATTTACATGGACCATCACGAATGGTTTGTGTACATCTTCTGATGCAGTTCTTATCACGTTCAATGAACCACCAACGCTTTCTTTGCCTTCCTCAGTGAGCGCATGTACAAATGAGGCGCCTTTTGCATTGAGTGGCAACCCTCCTGGAGGAACTTTCTCCGGAACAGGTGTTGTAGGAAATCAATTCGATCCATCGATATCAGGCCCCGGTACTTTTACCGTGACGTATATGTATACGGCTATGAACGGATGTACGAGTTCAGGAAGTTATCCTGTCGATGTACAACAAGCCGTTCCAACGAATGCCGGCGCAGATTTTAATAGTTGTCCATTACAGGATGGATTAGGTAATCCAATTTATGCTGATGCCTTACATGCCACTACCAATCCTGGTTTTGATATCGGTATTTGGACTGGCAACGGTCCCGGTACGGTTATGTTTACCACTCCGGGTTCACCGAACACCGGCGTTATTGTTAGTCTGCCTGGTATTTATACGTTCACGTGGACGGAGACGAACTTCCCTTGTACTACTTCTGATGACGTTGTTGTAAACTTCTATCCATACCCGGCAGTGATTTGTCCCGGAGATCTTTCTGTGTGTACCACGACTGCACCATTTCAACTTGGAGCTACCCCGCTGGGAGGAACTTATTTTGGTCCTGGTGTGTCGATGTCCGGATTATTTAATCCTGTAACGGCTGGTGTTGGTACGCATCTCATCACGTACAGTTATACTGATCCTGTGACATTGTGCCTTGGATTCTGCAATTTCAACATTACAGTTTCTGCACCTGCAGTGGCTGATGCCGGACCGGATTTAATTTCTTGTGACTTATTTGCATTTCTGAACTCAGCGCCTACAGCAGGTACTGGTGTTTGGACCTACACAGGTCCCCCGATGGGAACTGTCACTTTTACACCAAATGCCAGTACACCAGACGTGAATGTTCATGCATCGATTGCAGGTGTATATACATTTACATGGACGGTAACAAATGGTGCTTGTGTGACCAGTGATATGGCCAATGTGACTTTTGGTACTCCGCCTGTTTGTCAAATTGATGGACCTGCTACTGTGTGTCCCAATTCATTGAATACCTATTCTGGCCCAAGTGGAATGAACAGTTATTACTGGACCATCCTTTCAGGTAATGCCAGTATAGTGGGAGCGATGGATCAACAGGAAGTAACAGTGAATGCAGGAGCGACTTGCCCGGGTTCATATGTGCTCCAGCTTGATATAGCTGATGCTGCCGGATGCCCTTCAATTTGTTCGGTCACCGTAGTTGTGCAGGATAACTCAGTTCCGGTATTTACAGATTGTCCAACAGACATATGGGGTTTACAATGCAATCCTGCTGAAGGAATTCCTTCAGAGGCTCTTGTCATAAGTCTGGCTGGAACGGTAACGGATGCTTGTGGATCAGTAACGGAGAGCGCGGAACTAACCACTAACACAGTAGACGGCTGTTGGCATACCAAGATATATACAGTTACTGCAACAGATGGCTGTGGTAATACAGCGACCTGCTCAGTGCATTTTGAATATAAGGTTACACCAGGTCCTGTCTTTAACAATTGTCCGGCAGCACCGATCAATTTAGGCAATAATCCTCCTCCGATCACTGCCGAACAAGCTATTGCTGCTTCAGGCGGTGCAATTGACAATTGCAGTTTTACTTACTATTCAGCTACCGGCGGAATGATAACCGGTACTTGCAATCAATCACAAACCTGGACAGTAACCGCCCATGATGATTGTATTATTTCTACTACTTGTGAGGTTACCTATGTTTGGACCCAACTGCCAAGTGTAAATGCAGGTAATTATGGCCCCGTTTGTGATTACGCTGGAACCATTGCACTCTTAGGTACACCTGAAGGTGGCGTTTGGTCCGGACCAGGAGTCATTGGCGATATGGAGGGTTATCAATTTAATCCTGGTGCAGGAACACAAACCATCACCTATACAGTAGCAGATAATAATGGATGCACCAATAGCGCTACCACTACCATTGTAGTCAATCCTGCACCTGTTGTAACATGTCCATCCAACATTACAGTTTGTTCCAGTGATGTTCCATTTGCACTCACCGGTGGAAATCCGGTTGGCGGAACTTATACTGGAATCGGTGTTGCAGCAGGAATGTTTAATCCTGCCAGTGGAAATGGTCCGCACCTCATCACGTATACGTACACAGATGGTAACGGATGTTCTGCAATGTGTTCATACTTTATTACGGTCAATGCACTTCCTATAGTCAGTTGTCCTGCGAGTTTCTCAATTGAAATTAATGCAGCACCATTTGCTTTGACTGGTGGTGCTCCGGCTGGCGGAACATATTCTGGTGCTGGTGTGAACAGCAATATATTTTATCCTTCGACTGCGGGACTTGGTCTTCATACTATCACATACAGTTATAGCATTGGAAGTTGTTCAAATACCTGTCAGTTTACCATTACAGTAAATTCCGGAGAAGAATGCACGCCGAAGATGGAATGGGTATTCCTTCCTCCGGGTACTAATGTCGGGTCATGCCCGAGTATGACGGATTGTTGTACGAATACAATTTGCTACGGCTTACAATACACGCCGGGTACAACAGGTATACTGGAAGATTACACAACTGGTTTTACACTACCATGTCCTGGTCCAAATTCACCAATTATCAGCAATTCTTCCTGTGTGATGAATGATAACAGCTTTGAAATCGAAAGTTGTGGTCCACCAGACAATGCATTGCTCTTTAATAGTTCAGGTAACCAGGGTGCATTACCAGTATTTGCCTGCGTGCCAGTGATCCTGCATAAAGTTTGTTTCAATTTGCCAATCGGTGCATCAATTCCAATAACGGAAGATGTGATCACTGACCTGACTGCTAATATCCAGACAGATCCCGGACCACCTTCACAGACGACGACTGAATTCCCGGTTTACACGACGACTACAATTACAAGTCCACAACCGGTAGCGCCGGCAGATGTAACTATGACTGTAGCTTGTCCACAATATGCTGTTACGCCTGTATATCCTGTTGTATTGGATTATTGTGGCACACCTATCATGGCAACAGTCACCAATGTGTCAGATTCTCCTGATCCGATTTCTTGTGAAGGGACCAGGATTTATACATTTACATATGCCACTTGCAATGTTCCTGCATACACCTTTACATGGCACTACACTTACAATATCCAGCGGAATGATTTCACATTACCGGACAATGGTTATTTGCAAGTGTCTTGTCCTGATGATACCGATACACCGCCAATGCTTCCAACGGTAGTGGACAATTGCAATAACGTTTTGACTCCTGTTGGTGATCTTGTCATCAGTGTCAAGCCTTCTTGTGAAGGGGATAGGACATACATGTATACCTACATGGATTGTGACAACAACAGTCATGTGTGGACATTTACCTATCATGTCGTGCGTGAAGATTTTGTCATTCCGGAAGCCATTAATTTCAGCACTATTCAATGTATGGCTGATGTACATCCGGAATTAGTCGTCCTGCCAGTCGTGCATTCGGATTGCGGTGAATTATTGACTGCTTCAGTGCCGGTACAGAATGCCAATGAATTGGATACTTATGATGGTTGCGAAGGAACGATCAGTTTCACATGGACCTGGTCAGATTGCGCAATGCATTCCCATTCCTGGACCTATACCTATGTAGTGGATCGCACTACTGCTCCGGCCATATTCACACCTGCTCCTGTCAGCAGTACTATTGAATGTTTTGCAAATGCAGAATCACCGGCACTACCGGTCGTAAAAGATGTGTGCGGTTTTGTACTCAATCCATCCGGAGCCCCAACACCTGGAGGTACTTACGATGGATGTGAAGGAACGTACACGTTGACTTATCATTATTTCGATTGTTCAGGTTTGCCTTTTGATTGGACATACACGTATACTATTGATCGTGTCACTCCACCTTCTGAAGTTGGGCCGCCTGCTTCTACGTCTACAACAATAGAATGTTTGTCCGAAGCTTTACCTCCTGTGCTTCCATTTGTACAGGATGTTTGTCAAAACACTCTTCAGCCTCAAGGTGCACCTACGATCAGTGGTACATATGCTGGTTGTGAAGGAACGTATATACTGACTTATCACTATACTGATTGTTCCGACCTTTCATTCGATTGGTCGTACACATATAATATTGATATTGTTACGCCTCCGATGGAGACAAGTGATCCTCCTGTTCCTACAGCAAGTTCTGTTGAGTGCCTGTCGGATGCTGTGTTGCCATTACTACCTACAGTAGAAGCTACTTGCGGTCAGGCTGGTTTACCAAAAGTTTTATTGCTGCACGCTGATTTTGCGGGGTACGTTGCAGATGTACAAAGCAAGCTTGTTGCTACTGGTGCATTTTCAGCAGTGGATCTTTATGATGGAGGAAGCAATACGCCCACGCTTGCAGAATTAAATGGTTACAATGCTGTGTTGGTTTATTCCAACTTTGGATGGGCTAATGCAGATCTCCTCGGAGATAATCTTGCGGCGTATGTTGATGGAGGTGGTGGTGTGGTGACGGCGATATTTGCTGCTTCAGGCGCAAACTTTGGTTTGATTGGTGGTGCGTTTAGTTCCACTTCTGACTACCAGGTGATTGTTCCATCATCGGCCACTGGATTTAGCCATGCATACCTTGGGATGATTCACATGCCGGGTCATCCACTGATGTCCGGTGTGACTTCTTTTGATGGTGGGGATGGAAGTTACAGGAGCACGTCCACTACATTAGCGCCCGGAGGTTACCGCGTTGCAGATTGGACAGATGGAACTATGCTCATCACGGCCAGGGACAATGCAGGTGCAGGTGGCAATAGGAAACGAGTAGACCTCGGAATGTTTCCGGCATCGAGTGATGTTGAACCAGGTTTTTTCTGGTTATCGTCAACAAGTGGTGCCACCATCATGAAGAATGCATTACAATATGTAGCCTCTTCATCTTCACAATTAACACCGGTTAGCATAACGTATACAGACTCACCTTCTTCAATAAGCTGTGAAGGTTCGAGAACTTATACAGTCAACTATGAAGATTGTTCCGGGCTTGATTATGTATGGAACTATACCTACACGATCGAACATGTCACTCCGCCTGTAGTTCCGTCAGATGGATTCAGCACTGTATCGTGTCCGGGCGATGCTACAATTCCAGCAGCTACTTTGCCAGGCTATACGTATGTGGGAGCAATAGGAAGTCATACTTATTTCGTGTCCAATGATCCAACGAATTGGCTAAATGCAAAAACATTAGCTGAAAATTTAGGAGCTCACCTGGCTTCAATTTCGAATGCAGGAGAAAATGCAGTAGTGGCACAAGCGATACCATTTACTTTCAATAATACTGCATGGATCGGACTGACGGATGAAGTGTCGGAAGGAGACTATGTATGGGTGGATGGTACGCCATTTACTTACTCTAATTGGAGTAGTGGAGAACCTAATAATCTTAACGATGAGGATTACATACACATGTACCTGGATGGTACATGGAATGATTTGGATCCTGATGCTGAATTCCAATATGTAATTGAATTTGATGCTACTCCAAATGTATTGCCTCATGTCACAGATGTGTGCGGTGTTCCCATCGAGCCAACAGGACCTGTGACGGGTGGTGATTATGATGGATGCGAAGGCACGATATCCTACACGTTCACCTATACCGATTGCGCTGATCTGAGTTCTGATTGGATCTACACCTATACTGTAGTGCGGGAAGACTTCACGATACCGGAGACATTAGATAACAGTACAGTGGATTGTGCAGCCGATGCAGTTTCAGGTACAGTAGTTCTTCCGGTGGTTCTTGCTTGTGGTGAGTTAGTTCCAAGTGGGCCGTTGCAGAATCAGTTTGATACAGATACCTATGATGGTTGTGAAGGGACGATCAGTTACACCTGGACGTATGCGGATTGTGCATTACACAGTCATACCTGGACATACACATACACGGTACTACGCCAGGACTTCACGATACCGGCGACCCTGGATCACAGCACAGTCGATTGTGCAGCCGATGCAGTATCCGGTACGATAGTTCCTCCAATAGTGTATTCTGATTGTACAGAGTTATTGGAGCCAAGTGGTCCCTACCTGAATCAGATTGAGGCCGACACGTATAATGGATGTGAGGGAACAATTAGTTACACCTGGATGTATACAGATTGTGCATTACACAGTCATGCCTGGAAGTATACCTATACGGTTCATCGCCAGGACTTCTCGATACCGGAGACATTAGATCACAGTACAGTAGATTGTGCTGCAGATGCAATTTCAGGTACAGTAGTTCTTCCAATTGTAAATTCAGATTGTGATGAGTTGTTGGAATCAGGTGATCCGGTGTTGAATCAATTTGAAACAGATACGTATGATGGTTGTGAAGGGACGATCAGTTACACCTGGACGTACACAGATTGTGCATTACATAGTCATACCTGGACCTACACGTATACCATCGAGCGCCAGGATTTCTCGATACCACAAACATTGGATCATAGTACAGTGGCTTGTGCAATTACTATAAATCCTTTATCCATAATACTTCCTGTTGTTCAATCGGATTGTAGTGAATTGTTAGAACCAAGTGGACCAGTGTTGAATCAGTTTGAAACTGACACCTATGATGGTTGCGAAGGCACGATCAGTTATACATGGACCTACCAGGATTGTAAATTGAATACTCATGCCTGGACGTATACGTATACGGTCGATCTCCCTGATTTTGATCCGCCAAATAATGTAACGCTTACCGTTGGATGTGTAGGATTTGCCGTTGAAGCAAACGTTCAATTCCTTCAGGTACTATCAAGTTGTGGAGTAGAGTTAAATCATGGTCCGGCAACTCCGAATGAATTCGGAACGGATACCTATAATGGATGCCAGGGTACTAAGAGTTTTACATACTCGTATATGGATTGCGCTGGTGATGTTCACTTATGGACATACACGTTCAATATAGTTCCTGCTGCTCCTGTTCAGCAAGGCAATCCGGTGCCTACATCAAGTATTATCAATTGCTACCTGAATGCTACGCCACCTGTGTTGCCATCCTTCTTTGATGGTTGTGGATTCCAGGTAATGCCTGCGGGTCCGGTAATCGGAGGAACGAACACTGGTGGATGTGATGGTACTATTACTTACACCTACACGTATACAACTTGTTCGGGAGTTTCAATCCCATGGGTATACACCTACTATGTTTCTTGCGATGCGGTGCAATTGAAAGTTTGGTTGGAAGGACCTTACAATTTAGCCACGCATAACATGAATACCACGATGAATGGTTTGCATACGTTGCCGGGTCAGAATGCACCGTTATTCTACCTGGATTATCCTGCTGGTGAGCCTTACAACTTGGCTCCATGGAATTACAATGGTATGCCAACCAATACGGGAGTACAGTGGGGTGATTTTGGTGGTCAGACACCTTATCCACCTGATGTGGTAGATTGGGTATTGGTCACCATCAGGAAGAACGGCATATTACCGGCCAACAACATTTGGACCTGCGCAGGTTGGGTACATCAAAATGGAGATGTCACCTTCCCTGAAAATTGTGCACTGCCACCATTCACCACAGCCGATCTGTATTACTTCGTCGTACAACATCGCAATCACCTCGGTATATTATCACCATCCGATGTCGATATGCCTTGCGGTACTGCAGTACTGCAATGGGACTTCCGGAATTCCAATTCGTATCAACCT
>Ga0207656_10000082_pt1 | contig 35671 bp, 25 predicted proteins | sample KBSCornC12_FD_184297 | JGI IMG/M metagenome (GOLD analysis project Ga0207656, IMG submission 184297) | Corn rhizosphere microbial communities from Kellogg Biological Station, Michigan, USA - KBS Corn C1-2 (SPAdes) (version 2) | ecosystem: Host-associated > Plants > Roots > Rhizosphere > Soil ...
ATCAATATCGTATTTGCGTTTTAGTTGTCGTTTAAATTCTAATTCAAGGCCGCTCTGGTCACCCGGCAGGAAAGCACCAGATGGATTTTGAATGAGATTGAGTTCTAAATTTGAATTCTCTTTTCCATAGCCTACTGCATTCAACATTTTTAAAGCTTTAATGGAATCATCGAAGACACCAGCACCTCGCTGATGATCTGTTCTAATGCTACTATAGTGAGGAAGTGAGCACATCAATTCTATTTCGTGTGCAGCGAAAAATTGAGGGAGATCTGCATACTTTGGATTAGAAACAATAATAGTGAGGTTGCATCGATCCATGATATGACAACCGAGCTCGTGACATTCTTTAACAAACCAACGGAAGTGGGGATTTAATTCTGGCGCTCCTCCTGTGATATCTACTGTTGGAATATTGAATCGATCAATGGCCTCGAGACAATATTCCAGTACCGCTTTAGTCATGATTTCGGTGCGATCCGGACCTGCGTCCACATGACAATGGGCACAAGACTGATTGCACAAGCGGCCAACATTAACTTGCAGCGTATCGAGTTTCAAAGGTTTCAAATGATTAACCCCCGCTTCTCGCAATGAAGTTGTAAAAGATTTAAACTCCGATGCCCCTGTAGAAGGATGATTGAGCACATCCAATTGGAACATCGTTTCCGCCAATGGATTATGACGAGATTGAAGAGATTTAGTGGCCTGGCGAATAGACATAGATTACATCGCTACTTGTTTCACCTGGTTCATCATCATCACGGAATTGACCAGGCTGGCGCCGGCACGAATGGCGGCAGAAACATGCACAGCTTCCATCATCTGCTCTTCATCGGATCCTTTGGCCAGGCAATCTGAAGTGTAAGCATCGATGCAATAAGGACATTGCACGGTGTGAGCTACAGCAAGGGCAATTAATGCTTTTTCGCGCGCGGTCAAAGCGCCCTCGCGGAAAACTTCATTGTAGTAATCAAAAAATTTGGTTCCCATGGCTTCCTGGAATTCAGTGATGTTGCCAAATTTCTTGAGATCCTCGGGTTGGAAGTAGGATTTCTGATTCATAATAATTATAGGTTTAATGAATGCGATCTAAAACAAGTTAGGCACGTTATTGGTTTCGGCTAAGATAATAGCAGGAATGGTACATTTGCCTTTAAGCGCCACATGCAGAACAAGACTACACCAACTCAATATCAACACGAAACAACCTTTACGCTGGAACGGCATGAATACCGGGCTTTCCTTTTCCCAACCTGCCAGGATCCATTATTTGCCGACAAGGCGGCTTCGAGCATTTTTCAAAGACAGGCGTATCATAAAGCACTTGAAACTGCACCACCAGATCGAATGTATTTCTGGTATGTTCGGCTGGAACTTGATGATGAGGTCGTCGGAATGTTGAGTTTTCAAATCAAAGACTTCAATCCCGGGGACAGCCTGAAAAAACATGCTGAAAAAAGTTTTATTCATAAACTCCGCTACAAGCTCGCTTCATTGATTCAATTGACAGTGCTTTGCCTTGGCAATACGACCGTGACCGGAGATTATGGATTTTGTTTTTCGCCGAAGACTGATCGCAGGCTGCAAACGCTGTTGATGATGAAATCAATTGACTGGATGTTGACGCTTCCAGACTTTAGGAAAATCAAAATGATTTTAGTCAAGGACTTTGATGACGATATTTTCAAAGATCTTCCGGATACACCGTATTGCTCAGAATATCATGCCATCGATACACAACCCAGTATGATCATGGAGATTCCGGATAATTGGAAAAGCCTGAGAGATTATTTAGCGGCGCTAAAATCTAAATATAGAATCAGGGCCAACAAAGCACTTGAAAAAGCAAGAGAGCTCGAGCGTGTTGAATTGAATTACGAGGAGATTGCTGCCATTGAACCTCAACTCCACGAGCTGTATCTTAAAGTGGTAGGCGATGTTGGATTCAATTTATTTTTTCTTTCACCGGTTTATTTTTCCACGCTCAAAAAATCACTCGGGGATAAATTCAGATTATGGATTTATAAACACCAGGGCGAACTCATTTCTTTCTTTACGGTCATCGAAGATGGTGATATCCTGGACGCTCATTTCCTTGGTTATGATCCCAAGGTGAACGAACATTTTAAATTGTATATGAATATGTTGTTGTCGATGATAGACCTGGCCACTGAAAAAGGATTCAAACAACTTCAACTCTCCCGCACGGCAACCGAGATCAAAAGCTCTGTCGGTGCAGATGGAAGACAAGTATGGGCCTATCTGCGTTTACGAAACAAACTTTATAATTCGCTGCTGCCACGAGTCTATTCGTTTTTCAAGCCGGATTTGAGTTGGGAACCTCGTCATCCGTTTAAATAGTTTAACCCAACTCTCCTCGCACGGAGTACACAGAGTACACTGAGAAAATCATGAAATAATTTGATTCGTGAAAATTTGCGGGAATTAGTGGCTCTTTTTATGTCCCGATATTCATTAAAATATGGCTCTTATCTTTGTGCCACAACGAGTCAATACAATATGGAAGAATTGTCGAAAAGGTATAGCCCTGCGGAGATAGAGGATAAATGGTACGAACATTGGTTGAAAGCAGGTCATTTTCATTCGGTTCCGGATGAGCGGGAAGCTTATAGTGTAGTCATTCCACCTCCTAATGTGACGGGTCAACTGCACATGGGCCATATCCTCAACAATACCATACAGGACACATTGGTTAGAAGGGCAAGGCAAGAAGGCAAAAATGCTTGCTGGGTGCCGGGTACAGACCATGCTTCGATTGCCACTGAAGCTAAAGTGGTCAATATGCTTCGTGAGAAAGGAATTAAAAAATCGGATCTCACACGCGAGGAATTTTTGAAGTATGCATGGGAATGGACCGATAAATATGGTGGCATCATTTTGCATCAATTAAAAAAGTTAGGGGCTTCTTGTGATTGGGAAAGAACAGCATTTACACTGGATGAAGTTCGCTCAGAAGCAGTGATTGATGTCTTCATCGATCTCTTTAAGAAAGGAAAATTATATCGCGGGAAACGAATGGTCAACTGGGATCCTGCAGCGCAAACGGTATTGTCGAATGAAGAGGTAATCTATGAGGAAGAAAAGACGACGCTGTACAAAGTACGATACAAAATAGAAGGTACATCTGACGAATGGATCACTATTGCAACGACACGTCCAGAAACTATTCTTGGTGATACCGCTATCGCTGTTCATCCTGAAGATGATCGGTATAAACATCTGCATGGAAAGAAAGCGATTGTTCCATTAATCAATAGAGTGATTCCGATTATCACCGATACTTATGTTGATAAAGAATTTGGAACCGGTGCATTGAAAGTAACACCAGCACATGACATCAACGATTATGAAATCGGATTGAGACATCACCTTGAAATCATTGATGTATTGAATCCCGATGGTACGATGAGTGCTGCTGCCACTTTATATGTTGGCATGGATCGTGACAAAGCCAGGAAAGCAATGTTCGAAGCATTAACTGATGCAGGACATATCGTCGGTACTGAGGATTTGATTCATAATGTGGGTCGTTCTGAACGTACTCGAGTGGTTGTTGAGCCGAGACTTTCTCTTCAATGGTTTGTTGATATGAAGTCGATCGCTGAACCAGCATTACGAGCTGTCATAGATAATGAAATCCAGTTTTATCCGGATAATCTGAAGAACACCTATCGGCACTGGATGGAAAACATTCGTGACTGGTGTATATCTCGACAACTTTGGTGGGGCCACCAGATTCCAGCCTGGTATCTGAAAGGGGAGAGCAATGAACAAGTATTTGTTGGGAAGACTGAACAGGAAGCCCTTGATCAAGCAAGAAAACAAACCGGTCGTGCAAATCTTACGGTGGATGATCTGGTGCAGGATGTTGATGTTTTAGATACCTGGTTTTCATCATGGTTGTGGCCGATCAGTGTATTTAATGGATGGAAGGATAAAAAAGAAATCAATTATTACTACCCAACGAGTGTCTTAGTCACGGGATGGGATATTATTTTCTTGTGGGTGGCCAGGATGGTGATGGCGGGTTATGAATGGCGAGGAGAGAAACCATTTGATGCTGTTTATTTCACTGGCATGGTGAGAGACAAGCAACGAAGGAAGATGAGCAAACAATTGGGGAATAGCCCTGATGCACTTGGACTCATTGAACAATTCGGAGCAGATGGTGTGCGCTATGGCATTATGGCTTCAGCACCTGCAGGTGGAGATATTCTTTTTGATGAAAAGTTGTGTGAGCTCGGAAGAAATTTCTGCAATAAACTTTGGAACGCATTGAGACTTGTTAAATCCTGGAGTGTTGATGAGCATTTAAAACAGGATGAAGGAAGAGCGTTAGCGATAGAATGGATGAAATCGCGATTGAACCAGGAAGATAGCAACTTGAGACAACGCTATTCTACTTTTAGATTGTCGGAAGGCATTACTTCATTGTACACTTTTATTTGGGATGACTTCTGTAGCGTTTTATTGGAAATCATCAAGCCTACCTTCGGAGAAGCATTGGACAGAAAGAGTTATGAATCTACGCTTGATATTTTCGAGGAGATCTGCAAATTGTTACAACCTTTTATGCCATTCATCACGGAAGAAATTTGGCACCAGGTGAGGGAGAGGAAGAGTGGAGAAGATTGCATGATTGCACAAGTATCACCAGAAGTTGGAAATGTAAATGAAGAGTTGATTGATGTCTTTACCCATTTGCTGGCGGTCAAGACCTCTGTTCTGGAACTACGCAATCAATATCAATTATCGCCAAAGGAACCGATGGCGCTGACATTTGTCGATGATCCTGAATTATCTGCATTATGGAAATTAGCAGGATCCGATTTCATTCTTCAAAAATTGGCTTATGCTACGAGCAAGAAAGGGAAGGAAGACGGAATCTCATTTCTCGCCGGTAAATATCAATATCATGCCTTGCTTAATATCACAGTCGATAAAGAAGCGGAGTTGATCCGCATGAAAGAGGAATTAGCCTATTACCAGGGATTCGTCAGTAGTGTAGATAAGAAATTGAGCAATGAAAAATTTGTGGCCAATGCGAAAGCAGAAGTGGTGGAAAATGAACGGCAGAAAAAAGCCGATGGTGAAGCCAAGATTGAACAACTTTTGCGAAGCATTGCCAATTTGAATTAATCAGGTCAGATCGATTTACTTGCAGCAATGCGATATCTTATTCAGTGGTGGTTTGTAATTTATTTTACGTTTTTGTTGACCAATGCATCGTCAGCACAAACTATTATTCAGGCATTACCACGATGGATGGTGAGTCTGCACGGTGATGTGATGATTCCCCGCAAACCCATCAAACAATTTTTAGACGGTGATCAAGGGGGATATCGAATTGAAGCGCAATACAGGCTTCAATACAACAAACCTTTCATGGCCGGTTTGTATTTCAGCGAAGCCGGTCTCAGCCGTTATGTTTTAGAATATACGGAGATGCATCCCGATGGAGATCTCGACATCAAGGAGAAAGCCAACACGCGCCGATTGGAAGGAGGACTCGCCATAGGATTTTATCCCGAGGTGAATTGGTTATTTCAGCCCTACCTGCAAGGCCGTATCGGCATGGCCTGGTTTGTCTCAGCCTCTGTTTTGATGGATCAAAATAGTGGTGACTTTATCGATCGCTACCAGGAGCTTTCAACATGGGTCAATGCATATGGCCTTGATGTTGGTATCCATATCGTACCCAATATTTGGTATATCAGGGGGGATGTTCGTGTCGGAGTGGTGGCCAATCCCAGCGTCAAATTTCTTTCCTTAAATGATGAAAAAGTGGGTACGGTGCAATATCCAATTGATGCTTTTGACGAACATGTGTCTTCGGGAAGGTGGTTGAAAATCTCAATTGGCGTGACGTATCTATTTTAGATTTCTCCCCCCTAGCCTTGATTCGACTTTCATTCGACTTCGCTCAGAACTAGCGCTCACAACAAGCCTAAAGGGGAAATGGTTTTCTGCTAAAAGCCTGTTTCATTCTGTAAGAGTTAGATTTGTACCATGAATGAAGAGTTAGAGAATACCATAGAGGCGGATGAAGAAGAAGGTTTATATGAGCATCATCGTTTCCTGACACCGGGCGGATTGACTCCAGTGCGGGTGGATAAATACATCCAGATCAAGCTGGAAGGTGTTTCGAGGAATAAAATTCAAAATGGAATCAGGGCTGGTGCGGTAAAGGTTGATGGTGAGGCCGTCAAGCCTAATCATAAACTTAAGCCTGGACAGACAATAACCATTTTACTACCGAAGCCGCCGGATCTCGGTGAATCAGTTGTTCCGGAAAATATTCCATTGGATATCCGCTATGAAGATGATGACATCATGATCATCCACAAACCTGCGGGTATGGTAGTGCATCCGGGTGTTGGCAATCCTTCTGGTACTTTAGTTAATGCATTAGCCTATCATTTACAAAATCCAGAAATGCCGGTGTTGCCAGGCAATTCTCCGGATCGACCAGGTCTTGTGCATCGCATTGATAAGGATACATCGGGATTGGTATTGATTGCTAAGAATGATTATGCGATGACACATTTAGCAAAACAATTTTTCGATCATACTGTCACGCGAGAATACAATGCCATTGTTTGGGGTGCACCCGATCCACCAGCTGGTACTATTGAAGGAAATCTTGGACGCGATCCCAGGTTTCGCCAATTGATGAAAGTGTTTGAAGATGGTGAAGAAGGTAAAGAAGCCAGAACTCATTATGAAACATTGGAAGATCTGTATTATGTGAGTCTCGTTAAATGTGTTTTGGAAACAGGGCGCACGCACCAGATCAGGGTGCATATGAAATTCATTGGCCATCCGGTATTTAACGATGCGCGTTATGGTGGCGACCGGATTTGGAAAGGAACTGTCTTTACCAAGTACAAACAGTTTGTAGACAATTGTTTTGAAATGTGTCCGCGACAGGCTTTGCATGCGAGAACAATTGGATTTGATCATCCGACTAAAGGGAAGCGCATGTTTTTTGATTCAGAGTTGCCGAGTGATATGCAGAACCTGTTGGATAAATGGAGAGCCTATGTTTCCCATCGTAAAGAAAATATCGAGGGATGATGGACCGGAGTTCGTTTATCAATTCCCTGCCTTCATTAAAACAAAAGTTGCAGTCGGCCCCGGCTGAGTTGGAAAATATTTATTTGAAATCCGAACAGCATAATCCGTGGTTTATTCGACCATTTTTGGAAGCCTCATTGGATGCGATTCTTCAGCAATTCATTGATCCGGATAAATGTCAAACCTGGTTAAGTGCCTATCCTGAAATTAATTCTTCAACGAAGCGAGTAGGGTTGATCATGGCGGGCAATATTCCGCTCGTGGGTTTTCATGATTTGTTCTGTGTGCTGGCTGCGGACCATCGGGCTGTTATCAAACTCAGTGATAAAGACCAGTATCTCCTTCCGTTCATCACTGATCAATGGATTGAGGTTCTTCCTGAATTAAAAGAATCCATTTCTTATGTCGATCGATTAGATAAAATTGATACCGTCATTGCAACAGGTAGTAATAACAGCGGCCGGTATTTTGAATATTATTTCAAACAATATCCTCATTTGTTTAGGCAAAATCGAAATGGTATTGCTTTTTTAACCGGCAATGAGAGTATTGAAGATTTAAAAAAACTGGGCAGCGATATTTTTATGTTCTTCGGTTTGGGGTGCAGAAATGTTTCAAAAATCTATGTTCCGGAAGGCTATGATTTTTCACAATGGGATGAAGCCATGGCAGATTGGAAATTTATGAGTGATCATAACAAGTATAGAAATAACCTGGATTACAACTATGCCATCTACCTGATCAACCAGGTGCCCCATATCAATCTTGGACATTTAATACTCAAGGAAGATGAGGCTATTGCTTCTCGAATTGGTTGCCTGCACTATAGCTTTTATGCTGATGTCGCTAAGGTTGAAGAGGAATTTGATAATCGTCGTAATGAAATTCAATGCGTAGTGAGCGCAGCAAAATTTTCTGGTTGGGATCATGTGCCCTTTAGTGAAACACAATTTCCAGCATTGAATCAATATGCGGATGGAGTAGATACCCTGCATTTTCTTAGTACCCTGAAATAATCATGGCGAGCATTTCAAAAAAAGAGAAGGCCAAGAATATCGGTGAAATACTGGATAAACTTTATCCTGAGGTGCCTGTGCCGCTGGACCATGAAGATCCATTTACATTGCTAGTGGCTGTGATTTTGTCGGCAAGATGTACTGATGTGAAAGTCAACCAGGTGACGCCTGTGTTATTTGCCAAAGCGGATAATCCAAAAGCAATGGTCAAACTGAAGGTTAGTGAGATTCAAAAGATCATTAAACCGTGTGGATTGTCTCCGGCAAAAGCAAATAACATTCATGCCACTTCACAAATTCTAGTAGAGCAATACGATGGGAAAGTGCCTAAAACATTTGAGGAGTTGGAAGCATTGCCTGGCGTAGGTCATAAGACTGCATCTGTTGTCATGGCGCAAGCCTTTAACGTACCTGCCTTTCCGGTTGATACACACATTCATCGTCTGGCCCAGCGATGGGGATTGAGTAGTGGAAAAAATGTAAAGCAAACGGAAGAAGATCTCAAAAAAGTTTTTCCGGAATCGACCTGGAATAAAGTGCATTTGCAGATTATTTATTTCGGAAGACAATATTGCCCGGCGAGAGGACACAAGAGAGAGCTTTGTCCGATATGTAGTATTTATGGAAAGAAGGAATAGATAAGTAAATAAGGAAGTAAGAATAAGGAATTCGAAAGTCACAAGTTAAATTCCGAATAACCCTAGCCTTCAGGCTAGGGAAAAGAGTGATCATTAAATATTCAGGACTTAAGTCCTTTAGAATCGTTTGTCTTCGTTTTCCCTAGCCTGAAGGCTAGGGTTAGTCGGCCTTAATCAAAAAGGGATCCACAAGAAGAAAACTATTTTACCCCCTTCAGGGGGCTAGGGGGCATTAAAATTTCTGTCCCACTGCAAGTTGAAGCTGTCCTCCGGCAGGGAATTTTCTTAATTCACTGGTGAGGATGTGCGAGCCATTCACTGGGTAAGGATTGTAAAATTTATAGCCGATATCAAGGCGGAGAATAAAATAATCGAAGTCCATGCGAATACCGTAGCCATAGCCGATACCAAATTCCTGGTAAAAATCTTTCAATTGAAACTGAGCACCGGGTCGTTCCGGGTCCTTTTGTACGGTCCAGACATTCGCAGCATCAATGAATACTGCGGAATAGAAATACCATATCAATTTAAAGCGCAGCTCCATCGACATATCGATTTTAACATCACCGGTCTGATAAAACGGTGTGTTAGGATCATTTGGTGGCGGTGTAATTGATGAGCCGGGACCCAGCTCACGAATTTCCCATGCACGATTACTCAATGCACCACCCACGAAGAATTGTTTTACGTAAGGCACTTGCTTGGTGTATGGACCAAAAGGAGTTGCCACTCCTGTATTAAAACGGAATGCAAACTGGGAACTCCGTCCCAGATCTTTATAATACCGGACATCGAGTTCACCTTTTACAAAATGAGAAAATGAAATCGTATCCCTATCAGCTCCCTGGCCAGTAGTGATGCCAAAAGCTTTATGGTTACTATTAAGGGCATTAGCCAGCAGATTAAGACCTAAGATTTCCAGCCCGGAAATTTCTGCATTATGAAAGATTTTGAAATAGGTAGACTTGCTGGCGGTTTTTGTATTTAATTCATAGAGGTAATCACGGAATACAAACCCGGTAAACAATTCTTTTCCAAAACTTTCCCGTAGAAATGTGTTGCTGTCCAATACTTCCTGGTATAAAACATCCGCGACGGGAACGAAAAGGTCAAACCCGAGTCGATCAATTGTCAATTTCTTCGCTACATCCGGTTGCATGACATAGCTAAGGTTTGTATTGATATTATAGTATTGATAGAGATCCTGGATGTCAACGAAATTGTATGCGAGATTTACTTTACTGACAGCATCTTCCTCGAGCCATCTTCCTATTTTTGTGCCAAAGAGTGCCTTCTTATTTTCATCCTTGTGGTAGCCGAGCATATGATACATGCGCAATGGATCCATAAATCGCGGGAAAGTCAGGTTTGTTCCCGCTCCCAGGTTCACACTATTGATAATATCCCGTTTGGCATCACCTTCCGGTTTTTTAAAATTGAATTCAAATCCTGACTCAAGATTGAAGTTCAATACTTCCGCCCCTTTAAAAGTGTTGAGGTCACGGTAATCAGTGTTGAAAGAAACACCAAATAATGATTTATGAACGGTAGCAATATTAGCGTAGGTCAATTCTGCATTAGCACCCAACGAGATTTTTTTATTCCGGCTGAGATAGAATACGTAATTGATCCTCGGCAATTCCATATTACTCGTATCAATGATGGCCGGATAGTCCACAAACTTAATCAGGTCAATACGGGTTAAGCCTTTGAGTGTTTTATCCAAATCCTCTTTTCGATTGAGCATGCCTTTGTGGAGATAGAGATTTCTTTCGACCACCTCGGGCTTTAAGGTGAAGTACAGGCTATCCGGAAGTTTATAAGTGACCTGGTTGATGATGGTATCATAAAACGTTTTGGAAAGTGTAACATCATAATCCGGGTACACTGTGATATTTCCGTTGTAATACTTGATATGAAAGGTGCTATCGGTTGGATTTAAAATTCGCATGACCACTTTCACGCGCTGCAAGCTGGTATCGACTACCAACTGCGGAATATACGTTTCATCAAATGTGGCATATCCAGCATTTTGAATCAACCGGACCACTCTTGATCTTTCCCGGGTATATAAATCAATGTCGAGTGGACTGCCTTTGGTGATGATATTCGGATTGGGAACAGAATCGACCAGGTGCTGCAATTTCGGATCGTCTGCTATGATCTGAAAAGAGTCAATATATAGACGTGGACCGGGATCGACAGTATAATTGACGGTCGTTATTTTATCCGAAGTTTTCGTTTTATAGGTGGCGGTGGCATATCGATATCCACGCAGGGAAAGGTAACGAACGAAATCTTCAGTCGTCAGCCTGGCTTTTAATGAATCAAAGATGACGGGCCTGTTTTTGATCAGTCGTTCTTCACTCCAGTCCTTGCTTTCCGGCTTTCTCTTTTTTCGTTCGATGTAGTGATAATAGAATGTATGCCGGGGAATACCGACGACGACTTTCGTTTCCGGCTGCCGGTAAAGGGATTGCAAGGCTTCGTAGAGACCCGATTTATTCTGAACCTTATGCTCCGATTTGATAGTAGTTTTGTTGGCGTATAAAAAAGACTGATCCTCTGTCAGATATTTTTTACTATTGCAGGAAGCGAAGAAAAACGATAGTACCACGCAGAGGTAAACAAAAGGCAAAGTATGACGATGCTGATGTCGACGATGAAATAATATGGAAATACTCTCAAAAGCACGGGTCAAACTCATACAATCACTGCATCATAAAAAGTTCAGGCTAAAGTATAATAAATTCATAGTTGAAGGTCTGAAAATCACTAAGGAGCTGCTGGGAGAGAAACGCCATTTAGTCGAAGATGTTTATATCTCCAATCCTGATCATATTCAGATGCTCAGCCAATTGGCTGATAATGTATCGATCATTGAGATCTCCCCGCAACAAATGCACCAGCTTTCACAAATGACGACTCCACCTGGCGTGCTGACGATATGCCACTTGCCCAACGAATCGATGTTGCCCGAGCAGCTGTCGGGCAAGAAGATATTTTACCTGGATGCCATTCGTGATCCGGGCAACCTGGGCACTATACTTCGGATAGCCGATTGGTTTGGGCTTGATTTTGTCATCCTTTCTCCCGATTGTGTTGATATATACAATTATAAAGTTCTTCAGGCTTCAATGGGCAGTGCCTTGCGTGTCAAAACTGCTGAGATGGATAAAACCGGATTGTTGTCTTTTAGCGATGGCAATCTTTTTGTGTGCGATACTGAAGGGACCAATATCGATGGAATCGATCCACCGGCGGAAGGAATTTTAGTATTAGGAAATGAATCATTAGGCGTTTCAGATGAATTACTGCACCAGGTGAAAGAAATACTTTCTATTCCCGGCCATCATCGTCTTGGTGCTGAAAGTTTGAATGTGGCATCAGCGGCGGCGATTTTAGCCCATTGGTGGCAGAAATAGCATGGGGCATGGGGCATGGAGCATGGAGTTACATTGGGTATATAGTAGATTAAAGCACTGAGTTGAGAATTTTATTCTAAATAATTAATTTTTTACTAAAAATACGGTAACATTTTACCTCTTCGAGACACTTAGCCATAGAAGAATTTTCTTCAAAAAACTAATTACTTAAAGTTATGGCAAGGTTTAGATTTGAAGACCTGGAAATTTGGCAAGAAGCTATTAGGATATCAGCGATTTTATTCAGAATTGCGGATGAATTGGAAGAAAAGAGATTGTGGAGATTTGCGGATCAAACACGTGGTGTAGGCATGAGTATTCCAAATAACATTTCAGAAAGTAGCGGGACGACTATGGTTGGAGAACAACGCCAATTATTGCGAGTATCGAAAAGAGAATGTTTTGAAGCTGCCAATATTTTGATTATCCTTCATATGGAGAATCATATTTCAATGGCTAAAAAGGAAGAATTGCTTGACAGACTGCATGTTCTTTGTAAGAGAATCAATAATTATTCTCTTTCATTGAAATAAGACTTGTACTTGTTGCTCCCAGCACTATAAGGCTCACGCCTTTTATTTTTTGTTACTCCATGCTCCATGCCCCATGCTCCTTGCTTATTGCATCGATAATTGCATTGATGTTCAGCGGGCTAAAACTTTGCCAATGCCCTTGGTGCCGCCACCAGGTCAACTGCCGTTTAGCATAATTGCGTGTGGATTGTTGAATCTTCGGAATTGCATCAGCCACAGTCATCTTTCCATCCAATACTTCAAAGAGTTCTTTATAGCCGACTGTATTCAGTGACTTTAATGAGTGAAAAGGATATAGTTCGCGAGCTTCATCCATCCAGCCTTGATCCATCATATCGAGAACACGTTGATCGATACGGGCATATAATTCATCTCGTGGGCGTTCCAGCAGGATGGGAATAATTTTAAAATTTCTCTCAATGGGTGCATTTAAGTGAAAGGAAGAAAATGGTTTTCCGCTGAACTCACATACCGAAAGTGCCCGGATCAATCTCATGGGATTATCACGGTCGACGACTTGTAAATAATTGGGATCTGATTTTTGAAGAGCCTGGATTAATGATTCAATTCCTTCTTTTTTCCAAATAGCAGTCCATCGTTTTACAATTTCTTCAGGAACATCCGGGAATTCATCAAGACCTTGCATTATCGCTTTCAGATATAAACCAGTTCCACCGGAAAGAATAACAATCTTCTTTTTTGTAAAAAGGGTATTCAAAACGGCCATTGCATCTTTTGCGTATTGACCTGCTGAATATGGATCGTGGATGCTGACATGCCCGATGAGGTGATGAGGAATGCTTTGAAGTTGTTGAGTAGTAGGTTTGCCAACACCGATATTGAGTTCTTTATAAACCTGCCTTGAATCGGCATTGACGATTTCTGCATGATAATGTTGTGCCAGTTCAATAGCGACCTTGGTTTTTCCCACACCCGTTGGGCCGCCGACCACTATCAGGTATTTATCAGGCATGTTGTTACTTTGCAGGATGGTAAGATCGGGTGAAAGTTATGTATAATATTATCCGCTTGTGGGCCACGCTATTCCTCAGGTTGTATTTCCGGAGGACGATTGTGTATGGTAAGGAGCTTATTCCACCTAAGGGGCCGTTGATTGTGGCCAGCAACCATCCCAGTGCTTTCATGGAAGCCAGTGTTTTGGGGACAGTATCAGGACGACCGCTCCATTACCTGGTGCGGGGCGATGTCTTTCATCCTAAGTTCCGGTGGTTGTTTAATTGGACCAACCAGATTCCCATCTATCGGCAAAAGGATGGGATCAGTAATCTGCGAAAAAATGCATCGAGTTTTGAACTCACCTATAAAAAGTTAGCTGAAGGAAATGCCGTCGTGATTTTTCCTGAGGCTAAATCTACAATGGAAAAAAAGATGCGACCTATACAACGGGGTACAGCACACCTGGCCTTTGGTACATTACCTTTTTTGGAAAAAGGATCTTCGTTACAAATCATTCCAGTGGGGGTCAATTTTATGAACCCGACGATTCCCGGAACTGATATTGTAATTCAATATGGGAAGCCTTTCATAGCCATAGATGCTACCCGGGAAGATCGTGATGCTATTGAAGCGTTTACAACGCAACTTAGTGAAGCGATGAGTCCGCTGATCATTCAGATCACCGACGGTGCTAATGAAATTAAATATGATGTGCTGGCTTCGATCTATTTGTCCATGATCAGGAAAGCAAGACCGGAGACTGGCGTACTGGATGATCTGAAAAAAATAGCCGAGATCGTCAATCAATCAGAGTCGCACCGTGAGTTCCTGCATGAAGTCAATCAACATATTCATTTGTTGACGAAGGAAAAAATGAAAACCGGTATTTATTTTCCCAGGTTGTTTCTCATGAATAGAGTAGGGTTAGCAATTTTATTTTTATTAAAAATGATATGGTTTTTAGCTGGCGGCTGGATTTGGCGACTGACGCGACATTTTATTTTTTCCAAAATCCGAAATGATACTTTCCAGGGGCCAACCAGTGTGGGAGCAATAATGGTATTGTTTCCTGTTCTCTTCCTGCTTTTCATTCTCTTATCTTTATTAACAGGGATGCCCTGGTGGTGGGTATTAATTTGGAGTGGAGTTTTGGCTTTAGGGAAATTTATTGCTGCGCCGATATCATTGATATGGAAATTGCTGACAACACCAGGTCAAAAGCTGAAGGTGGCTAAACAAAGTATCTTAAAGTTTAAAGGTGAAGGTGAAAAAATTATATTATTGAAGAATCATAACTAAATTGATTTTATATCATTTTTGAATAAAATGTCATTTTTTCTTAATCCGAATAGAATATTTTATGAAATTCAAATACCTATTTATATTATGCTGCGGCGCCTTCATTATTTTAAGTTGCAATAAAGAATCAAATTTTGAATACCCGATTGAACCTGATTTTTTGGGCAAATTCGTCTTTAGCAGAAAACTTACAGGAGCTGGACATCTTGGAGCTGAAATATTTAGTCTATCTCAGCTGGGAACAGATCAGATCACTTCAGGTTGTCTTGATAATAATTGCAGTAAAGACAGCCCTCAATGGATTTTTCCTGGTGACAAAATTCTTTATCATTTTAATGGAATTCAAGGCATAAAAGGATTTTATGTGACAGATAAAGACGGAAGTAAGGACCATTTAATAATTCCGGACGAACTCAGTAGTAACAGGTATGGATTTGACGTTGCAGAGGATGGTAAACTTTTTGCTCGTTTCGGTGATGGATGGCTTGGCATGTATCGATTTGAAGCGGATAGTCTCGCCCTTATTGATACGATTTCATGGACTGATGATGGGTCCGTTGTGTTTTCTCCAAATAATGAATTAGTGGCCATTTTTGATAATTCATTGTTTCAAGGGCTTAGAATGGGTATTCATCATATCGGACAACCAGGCATCATTTCCTATTCCATGTCAGGGGATGTTCAAAGTACGGATGACCCTAACTTTTCCTATTTATCAGATAAAATTGTATTTAAGTTTGATGGTGATATTTGGGTAATTCATTCAGATGGAAGCAATCCAGAAAAAATATTCAATACCTCCAATCAACTGGAATCAAATCCGGTGTGGTCTCCTGTAGAAGATTGCATTGCCTTTAGCCGGCAACCCTATAAACACCCGAATGAACCATGTGAACTCATTCTATTCAATTACATTAACAAAACCGAGCAAGTTATTTTGTCTACTAAAAGCATAACTTTTATCAGTGACATTCAGTGGTCAGCAGATGGACAGCAACTAGCTTTTCATAATTATGATGAACCGAATGAAGGTGCTTTTACTATTAACAAAGATGGTTCGGATATAAAAAGAATTTCGAAAGAGCCATATAGCTTAGGTGACTGGCTGACTAATTAAAGACTATGCTCGGATATTTCTTAGTCTTAGCTTCTGTTAAATAACAAATCGGTGATACCTCCATCACATCCCCAATCTTTCATTTGTTTCATGGCATCCCGGTCATTAATGGTCCAGGGAATTATTTTGATTCCTTTGGCATGACATTCCAGGATCATTCTTTCAGAAACTAGTGTATAAGCCGGGCTAAACACATTCGGTGTGAAAGAAAGTTTTGACAGGTTGGCATTTAGTTTTCGGCCTGAATCCACCAAATAGGCAATAGAAAATTTCCTGTCTGATTCCTTGTTTAAAAGTTCAAGGACATTGACATCAAAAGATTGAATAGTGGTGTTTTCCTCGATTCCGAGTCTGCGGATTTCGTCCAGCACCAGTTTTACAAATTCTTTTGGTTCTGGTTGGAAGATGTTGTAATCCTCTGCCACCGATTTGATTTCAATATTGTATTTCGGTTGTGGGTAGTTTTTATCCTTCGCAAATTTTTCAACGGATTGAACTACCTCTTGTAAAGTTGGTTTTACGGCTTTTATTTTTTTCTGATCCGGAAATTTCTTATTCCCTCGCATCCCGCAATCATATTGCCGGATCTCATCATAGTTCATCTGATAGAGATTGAAGGTCTTCTCTTCTTTTTTCTTAACCGGAGTGCCATCAGGATGAGAACAGATCATATGTGACATCCAGGGTTCATGAGAGACAACGATTTCATGATCCTTGGAGATAATGACATCCATTTCAAGTGTATTCACTTTCAATTCTGTCGCTTTGAGAAAAGCAATGACGGTATTTTCAGGCACGAGGCCGCGACAGCCCCGGTGTCCTTGCAGGTCAAATGAGGTTTGGGCCATCGACAATTGAGCTAAAAAGAAGATACCGATGAGGAAGCATGTTGGAATAGATGGGCGCAATGAAAGATTGTTGAGGTAAATGGTCTATCGAAAGTAATCAAAAGGGGGCAGCCGGCTCAGGCAACAAAAGGGTGGAATTCAGTATCTTGTTTGCTTATAACACCGATATTCACATGAAATCCAGGATCCTTTTACTTATGCTGACGCTGGCTTCCCTGAGGGCGATGAGCCAGGATCAGTTCCCTACTTTCATCACGGAGGCACAGAATTTTTATACCCAGAAAAATTATAAGCAAGCTCAACTCAGCCTGCAAGATGCTATAAATGAGCTCAATACAATTATGTCCCAGCAGATTGTGGATCAATTGCCTGCTGAAATCAACGGTCTTCATGCTGTTGAGGGAGGGTCCAGTGCCACTGGATTGGGTATGATCGCAGGAGGAATGACCATCACCAAGCGTTATGAAAATCCCTCAAAAAAGCAAAATACCGCTGACATCAACATCATCGCCAATTCCCCGATGCTCCAGGCCATGTCCATGTATATCAATAATCCAGCTATGATGGGGCAAGGTTATAAGAGCGTCAGAGTAGGAACCCAACGCGCTATTATAAAGACTGAAATGGAGGCCTCCTATGATGATAATGGAAATGCCGGACCACAAATCCGATCCACCGAATTACAAGTACCGCTCACCTCAACCATGATCACCTTCAATTTGAAGGGTTTTGCCACTGAGGCAGACGAACTTGCTTTTGCCAATAAGCTTGGTATTGATAAGCTAAAAACAGCTTTAGGCGAGTAAGGAGCGTTAATAAGCGTGGAAAGGAAAGACGATAAATTTCAAAAAAAAATGATCTTGACCCCAACGAAAGACCAGGTTTTTATCGTCTACACTCCCAGCCGAGTTGTTGCTTTGAAATCCAAACAGTAAAGCCAGAAATGGCCTTCTTTTTTTCTCAAAACTACGTTAACCACCAATTCTTTATTTCTCCTCAGAAATAGAATCAGATCGTAATAATAATGTGATATGGCAAGAAATGTACCCCTGAGTTGTTTAACCCTCGTCTTCTTGTTTTTTTCCATTTCACTTTCAGCAGTTCCGGCTGTATTGTCTCCAGGTGATATTGAAGTTGTATCCGTATCCACTGATATGGGTCCATGTGGACTTCATTCAGATGATGACCAGATCAGTTTTATTTGTTTCAAGGATATCACGGCGTTCACCGTTATTCATATCACAGACAATGGATGGGAAACTGCTTTTCCCGGATTTTGGGGTAATACGGAAGGTACGCTCCAATTACAAAGAGCCGGAGGCACTATTCCTGCAGGCACTGTGATCACTTTATCCGTAACCAATAATGCAGGCAATTTTGTATATGCGATGACCAGTCCTGATAATGCATGGTTCATCACCGATGTCAATGTTCCGGACAAACCATTTAACCTCGAACAAAGCGGCGACCAGGTTTTCTTTTTGCAAGGTGGTGCATGGACTCATGGCGCAACTAATATGGCCAGTTATAGCGGACAAGTAATCTACGGATTCACAACCGCCCCTTCCTGGACAGCCAATGGCACTACACATCAATCCAACCTTCCTCCAGCGATCAGCCCTTGTTTCAATATGTCTTCCGGGGGAGCTGATTATTTCAAATACACAGGTGATTTTTCCATCACGAATCAATTCGATTGGTGGCACCGGTTTCAGAACGGTGGATTGTGGACTCCTTTCGTGGATTGCAATACGTTTGCTGCCACATTCCCAAATTACCCGGCAGGTTTCAGCTTTGACATTAACACGGTGACATTAGGATTGACCTGTCATGGATGTACAAATTGTCCAACCTATAATGGGTTTTTCACTTTTGATTTAATACCTGGGTATGCCTTTGATGTACAGTATACGGATGGTACTGACACGTTTGATTTGCACGGTGTACAAAATGGAGATGCTGTCAATGTCACCATTTCCGATACTACCACTTACACCCTCATCTCTATTATCGAGGTTGGAGGATGTCCTATCAATTTTCCGATCACCAATACAGCGACATTCAATGCCCCACACAACAATCCGGGAACACATGGTACGCTTTTCATTTGTCCTGATTATGGTGTGATCAACCTGGGAATCTTTCTTGGGCCACATGATCCGGGCGGTCAATGGTTTCCACCCCTGGATCCTTTCACAGGAATGTATTATCTCTCTGATTGGGGACCGGGAGTTTATCATTATGTATTTGTTCATCCGCCGTGCCCGATTGATTCTGCCTCTGTCTCCGTGTATTGGATTGATACAGTGGGCACTCATATTGATATTGGATGCGACGATAACGGAACTCCATTTGACATCACCGATGACCGGATGAAACTCACAGTATTTTTTACGCTTCAGAACGCTCCTGATTTTGGTTTGCTCTATGAAGTTATTCCAGGGCATTTCAATGTTCCCTATGGTACGATAACACCTCAGTCGGGAGTAGTTGGTGATACTACTGTGTTTCTTCTTTCTCCCGGTACCGCGACGCTGACTAATATGTCTTTATTAATTCGAGGATATATTCCATTGGTTTGTGATTGGCGTATACCCTTGCCTCCACCGGGTTTTTGTTCCGATCCATGTGACCATTCCATGACTGCAGAGATTTCAGGTGGTGGGGATATTTGCCCGAATAGTTGTCCGGATAGTCCTGTCGAATTTGAAATTGATCATGATGGCGGATTAGAAGATTTCACAGCTGATTTCACTATAACAGCTCCTGGTTTTCCGGTCTGGACCGTATCTGATGTTCCTTTAGAAGGATTTGCTCCCACATTGTTTACGGTCTGTGTAGATAATGTACCGGCTCCCATATTTGATGCAGGTTCAAATTCGCTTACGCTTCCCAAGACACTGGCAGGACAAGATGTGGTGATCAAATTACTCGGGGTATATGATTTCTATCATTGTGCCGGAACGATGACCAATGATGAAATCATGATTAGCGTTCATCCGCTTCCGCCAATAGCCACAACTTCATTCAAAGTCTGTAAAGGAGTTTCAACTTTTGTCGATCTCACTTTGTACGATAATAACATAAGTAATGCCTATGATGTGCATTGGTATGATGAAAATCCATTTGATGGTGGCAATGAGATATTCAGTCCCAATGTCACTAATCTTCAAAATGTAGTTTCACTATGGGCCTATGTTGAAGATGATTATTGCGCCAATTCAATACAGGTGCCATTTATGATCCTTCCTCAACCTGATTTGGATAGTGTGCCACCGCTCCAGGTTTGCAATGGAGATGCATTGTTATTCTCTTCTATTGCACTCACTGATGCGGGCAACAGTATGGCGACGTATACATTCCATGACTCCATACCACCGGATACATCCAATCAATTTGATGATCCTTTCTTCTTTCCAACAGATACAACTACCATTTATGTGTTAGCGACAGCCGGTATGTGTTATGATACATTACCGATTGAAGTGGACCTGCAACATTATCCTGATTTCTTATTGCAAGGATTGCCCTGTGATTTGATTGCGAATACGTATACCATCATATTCACCAGTTCGGCAGATTCAATTCATGCCAGTAAAGGAATTGTAGTCAACAATCCTACGGGGCAAGATTCCATTAAAGGAATTCCAGCGGATTCAAGTGTTATCATTGAAATATTAAATCCATCAGGGCTATGCAAGGATACATTCCTGATTGTTGCACCTAATTGTAATTGTCCATTCATTCCACAGCCTATTGCATCACAACCCACATACAGCATTTGTGAAGGGCAACCGAATCCAACACTAACTGTCACAGTCAATCCCGGGCTTCAAGTCAATTGGTATGATGTACCTGTTGGAGGCGTGGCCTTATTACAAAATAGCCTGACTTTTCAACCGGGACCAACGACGAGTGCTACTTATTATGCGGAGGCTATCGATCCAACTAACTTATGTTATAGCATACGTACCGATATTCCTGTTTCTGTTAATCCTGTGGCACAGCTGCAAATGCTTCCGGATGAAGTGCTCTGCGAAACAGAGACCTTGAATTTTAATACGTTGATACCAACTGTACTCAATGGAATTGCAGGCAGTGGACAATGGTACGACCTGGTGACGAATCAACAAGTGGTAGGAACGATTGCGCCGCAAAACGGAGATGCCTGGTATTATCTCTTTACCACTAATGCGGGTTTCTGCAATACCTCAGATACAATCCAGGCCACTGTAAATCCATTACCCACTTTAAATGTCTACGATATTGTTTGCAATGATGTTGCCTTGACATTTGACATCTTCTTCATCTCTTCTGCAGATGTTGTTTTGGTCAATGCAGGAACACTGACGCAAGTAGCCGGCACCGATAGTTTCTCATTGACGGATATTCCTTATAATACTAACATTCAATTTGATCTGTCAATCCTGGCAACAGGATGCACAGCCACGGTCAATCAAGTGGCCCCAAATTGTTTATGTCCTGCATTGTTACAAAGTGTCAGTGATCACTTATGTTCAAATTCAGCGAATGTTGACCTGGCCGCATATGTAAATCCTGGAGTCAATGGTACCTGGCAGATGGTCAGTACACCGCCAGGAGCAAATCCTGGAACATTAGCAGGAAGTAATTTCCAGGGCGTGGGTAAGGATCCCGGATTATACACGTTACGATTTATTCGAAATATCATTTTAGCGAATTGTATTGATACCGCACTGTTCCAGCTTACGTTGAGTACATCTCCGTTTGCAGATGCTGGTACCAATGCCAGTTCTTGTGCACCTGATGTAATTCAATTGAATGGAAGTGCAGGAGGAAGTAACGTACAATTCACTTGGACAGAAACCGGAACAGGTTCACTGACCAATGCGAATTCACTTACTCCCACATACACACCAACACTGGCCGACATCACGGCAGGGTCTGTGAAATTTACGCTCACGGCCACTGATCAAACAGGATTTTGTCCTGCAGCAACAGAGACCATCACTGTAACTATTGATGGTTCTGCCTATTTCATTATCAATCCAACTTCTGCTACCTATTGTGATACTTCCAACATTGATGTTGACTTTGATGACTTAATTAGTTTTGGTACGAAAGGAGGCCATTGGTTCTTCCCGGTTGGTGTCAATGCGCCGATCACGAATATGAGTCATTTCAATCCTACGACTTTAACGCCTGGAAATTATACTGTCTACTATACTACAAGCAATGCAGTCTTTCCGTGTAAGAATGATACCGTCGGAGTTAGTCTCACGATCCGTAATTGTATGTGTCCGAGTGTTGCCTTATCAAATCCTGTCAATGCTCTCTGCAGTGATTCGGATGTGCAGAATCTCGATGATTTTTTAATTACGAGTGAAGCTGGAACATGGAGCATTGTAGGCAAGCCTGCCGGAGTAAAACCTGCAGTCATTACCGGAACAAATTTTATTACCAATAATTCGGATGCAGGAACGTACACCATCCGATTTGCTTTATCCAGTCCTATTTCGGGTTGCCCGGATAGTGCGGAGATCACATTAAATGTAATCGCTACTCCGACTATTCAATTTTCTTCAGTTAAATGTGCAGATGATTTGCAAAGTTGGGAAGTCACTGTGACTTCAACAGGGCAAAGTGTCACTGGTAATCTTGGCACCATTACTTCATTAGGCAACAACAAATATCAAATCACTGGTGTAGCGTTACTGACGAATCTCCAGGTAACGGCTTCAAATGGAAACGGACTTTGTACAACCTCTATCAATGTGCCTGCACCAGATTGTGCCTGCACACTGAGCATTTCAAACTTACCATCATCAGTTTCTTTATGTCCTGAAGATAAAGTCACACTACAGCCTACTGTCACGGGAGCAAAGGGTAGTGCCACTTCATTCTGGATCGTTGCTAATGATAGTTTATTCCAGACTAACCTTGAAGTTAGCCAGTCTGGTTCCTACAATTTTATCAGCATTGATTCACTGGGATGTAAGGATGAACAATTAGTTGATGTATCGGTATACCAGGAAATGAATCCTGATGTCAGTGCACAAGGGGTCAACTGTCCTGGTGATCATAACGGACTCATTCTTCTGAATGCTATTTTGGGTGGAAACGGTCCCTTCTTCTATTCCGTTAATGGAAGTGCAAGTCAGCCGATTCCTTCTTTCCCGCTACAAATAGATAATCTCGCTCCCGGTAACTATCATATCGAGTTGACCGATGCATTTAGTTGCACCACTTCTTTTGACATTGTAGTAGATCAGGCTAGTTCAGAGACACTCAACCTGGGACCGGACCAAACCATATTGGTAGGAGATAGTGTTAGGATTACACCTGCACTCAGTTTTGTGCCAGATTCTTTTTACTGGACAGGGGATATTAGTTTGTTGGATTTGCTTAAGCTCAACAATGGCATAAAGCCTGAAGTGGATCAGCACATCACCTTATTTGGAATTGATGCTAAGGGATGTCTCTATAGTGATGAGCTCAATATTAAAGTGCTGCTCAACAGTACGATCTTCGTGCCTACAGTTTTCTCACCAAATGATGATGGGGTCAATGATGTCATTGGTCCCTATGGAGATCCTTCGGTATTAACCTTCGATTATTTTGAAGTTTTCAGTCGGTGGGGTGAGTTGGTTTATTCCAGGAAGAATTTCACCGCTGCAGATAATGTCGGATGGGATGGAAAACTGGATGGAAAGCCAATGCAGCCTGGAGTATTTGTATACCAGGTTTCAGCGAAGAACAAGAAGGGTAAGGTGATTACCAAATATGGGGATTTCACGCTAGTAAGATAAAAGGCCGAAAGGCAGAAGGGCGGAAGGGATAAGTCCTTTCCGCCCTTCTGCCTTTTTACCCTTCCGCCTTTTTACCTGTTCCAGTTGTGTCCAAACACAATATAATATCCCCAGCTATCAGGACCGAAAGCGACATCAACACCTGCACGGACTTTAAAAGCTCGAGCGATGAGATACCTAAATCCTCCTCCGATATTATAGACTGAAGAAGCATCGCTAAAACTTTCGTCCTTTTCGATTGCTTTTCCATAGCCGACAAAACCGACCGCGCTCCAACGAAGACTTAAATCTATTCGCTGTTCAGTTTCAATAAGAGCAGTCGTTTGTCCCTGGAAGCGAACCGTGGGCACTCCTCGTAAATTAATGTAGGGAAGAAGATAGAACGGTGGATTATTAAAGGCATGTTGCACTTCAACACGTAGCCCACTAGTCCATCTTTCTTTTACAGGGAAAAACCAATTTAGATTTCCATCCAATCGTTCGTATTTGTAATCACTTCCTGTCCAATCATCATTGACGCCATACTGCAGGCGGACTATGGTTCCATGGTCAGGTGTAAAAGTATTATCGCGAAGATCCCAATCCAGGAAGGCACTGAGGGTTGCGGTTGAACTGGCTAATTCTTTTTCTGTGATTTGTGGAGGCAAGGATTCATTGAAACGGGGTTTTATATCGCTATTCTGATAAACATATTGTAAGCCGAAATAGACATCCTCTTTGGTTATTTTTTTGGATAAGGAAAGTAAAACCGGTTTAGAAACGAAATTGAATTGAAATTCTTTATCCTGAACAGATGGGATATCACGATAAAAAGACAGGTTCAGATTCGCATACGCTAAGGCTACCCGGTATTTCATGGACCATTTTGGAATACTGGCAAAACGGAAACCACCCAATAGCCAGCTGTCGTTAGCGGTATACAAGGCAATGGCCCCGGAGAAATCAGGTGGTGTGCGTGCTGTCGCGTATTTCGATTTAGGTGTTGTAATAAATACGGGAACAAGAGCAAAACCAAAACCGCCAAGAGCAGGTTCTGTCAAAATGATAGGAATCGGAATAAACCCATTGGCATCGATCAGGAATCGACTGAAATCCAATTTGCCATCCAGTGTATCACGCATCATGGCTTTTTTCTCCTCTTTACTCAATTTTTTTTCCTGTGCATGCAAGGAGGGTAGGAATGCCATACAACATAGTCCGATAACGACATTCCGCATGAAAGAGAAACTGATCCTTTTCTTTTTACATTTTTGATAATTGTTCAAATACATTCGATAACATTTCAGAGGGCCCATAGTAATGTCTTCAATTCATGGCTAAAGTAAGCGTTATTGAATGCAATCTGAAAAACGGGTTAACATTTGGTTAGATTCTTCAGTTATAATTAGGTGAAGGAATTCAAGTCAATAGGAAAAGGAAATACCTATTTTTGGAATATCATTTCGTTATTCTCGTACGGCAACTTTCCTCCTCGAATTCTGTCTTATTGGAAGTAATAAAAGCAGAATGGAGCAATATGATATTGTTGTCATTGGTTCGGGACCGGCAGGTGCAACTACCGCCAGGTTCGCCTCCGCACAGGGTTTAAAAGTATTAATGCTGGACAAGCACCAGGAATTAGGTGCACCCGTTCAATGTTCCGGCGCTGTCAGCAGTCATGCGCTCGAAGACAATGAAGTTCCTATCAGCGATGAATTTGTTGAGGAGGTGATCTATGGTTTTCAAATCTATAATGAAGATGGTGACAGTTCAAGGATCGATTATCGTGAATTGAAACCCGACCTGTATGGTGCCGGTCCGGGTAAGAAAGCATTAGGGTATGTTGTGTTCCGCCGTCGATTTGATCGGTACCTGATGACGCTCGCCGAAAAGGCAGGTTCGTCCATCATGCTGAAAGCGGAAGCCATTGGATTTGAAAAACAAAACGGTGATGCCATCGTGCACATCAAATATTTCAATGAAGATATTCATGTACGCACAAAGGTAATCGTGGGTGCAGATGGTTTGCAATCGCAAGTCGGAAAATGGGCCGGAATGAAAACGCACATTAATTTTAATGAGCTTGCCAGCTGTTTACAATTTGTGGTGGATGGCATAGCGGCAGATGGATTATTAGAAATTATTACCGGTCATGAGTGGGCACCTGGTGGTTATGCATGGGTCTTTCCCAAAGGTCATGGTTATGCAGAAATCGGTTTGGGAGTTATTTGTTCCATGACGCCGCACAATGCGCAATGGCACCTGGATCATTTTATTAAAAATTCATTTTTTAAAGAACGATTTCGGAATGCAAGAATTCTCGAAGTGCAGGGTGGTGGTGTTCCACTTTCACATCCACTCAAGACTCAATATGCCGATAATTTGATATTGGTTGGAGATGCAGCACGTCATGTCAATCCGATCACGGGCGGAGGGATTCATACTGCTTTGAATGCCGGTAAAATAGCGGGTAATTATTTAGCTGAATTTATCCAATCCGGAAAACCGGCTACAGCAGAAAATTTAAGTGTACAACAAGATCGATGGATGGCCGCGATGGGAAAGAAAATGTGGGAACTCTATGAAATTAAATCCGGCATATTTAAAACGGCGAATATACCGTCACGTAATGCAGCGCTTTACAAAACCATGACGGAATATTTTAGTCCTGGCTCTCCATTTAAAAAAATCTGAGCATGGTAAAGTCGGAAGGCGCTATTTTTTCCATATCCTGGAATGCATGCATTAGATGTGGTGTATGTGTGGCGATCTGTCCCCAGGATCAGTTATTCACCAGTCCCTTTGATACCATTGCCGTGCAGACGGTTTGTGATATTGCCTGCATGATTTGTGAAGCGATTTGCCCGGTGTCGGCGATTACACATGTGATGGTAGAGAAAAGTGAGTAGTGAGTAGAAAGTGGTGAGTAGTGAGTAGTGAGTAGTGAGTTGAGTTTTAATTTTATATTTTATTAAAATAATCTACAATCAAGAAAAACGAATGCGACTAGTCCAACATAAAAAGGAAGCTTATTGGTTTTACAGTTTCTTATCCATCTTTTATGACAAACTAGTCAATCCATTATTCTGGACCAGGAGGATGAGAGATGAATGCCAGGTCCTGGCCAACTTTAATTCGAGAGATCTCGAAGTGATTGATGTTGGATCCGGGACAGGTTTTAATACGGAGGGTATCATTCGATTCGTGGATGATCATCATATTACCTGCGTTGATCAAAGTCCTCATCAGGTGGCTAAGGCCAAAGTGAAACCGGGTTTGTCCAACTGCACTTTTATTATTGGTGATGCAGAACAATTGCCTATCGCGAGCAATCATTTTGACCGATATATTTCAGCTGGTAGTATCGAATATTGGCCGGATCCGCAGCAAGGATTAAATGAGGCGTTTCGCGTGATCAAGCCTGGCGGTATTGCATTGATGATCGGTCCATTAGAACCACAGCATTGGCTCGCGCGATTATTAGCGACGACATGGATGTTATTTCCAAAAGAAGAGGAGTATAAAGAGTGGATGAAGAATGCGGGATTTACGGATATCAAATATCAATACACAGCGCCTCATTGGGTGTCCTCGAAAGTAAAATATGGAATTGCCATCGTTGGTACAAAACCTGTTGACACTTATTCTCCTGAACTTTCTTCTTCTGCCATAAAGCCTATAGCTGAAGAGAAGGAAACTGGATTTTTCAGAACCTTATTAATGATTTGGCGAGTGTTGATAGGATCGCTGGCCGGATTTTTATTTATACCTATTGCGCTGCTGGGATATTTATTCAACATCGGACGACAGAAAGAAATTCCAATTGAATATCGTGAACGGCTGAACATTTACCAGGTATTTGCGCTTGTTGTTATATCCTTAGTTGTCATTTTGATCATCCGTGGGTTGATATTTTGAGTAATGCGTAGAATTCGAAATTTTCTGCTGTTCTCTCGTTTGCACACCGTTATTGGGACAATAGTGAGCATTACTTCACTGTATTTTATTGCGAGGTGTGGTTCTGTTACAGGTGGATGGCCGATTTATGACCTTATCATGACCTTGATTGCTTGTTTAGGTGCGAACATTTACATAGTAGGACTTAATCAATTGACCGATATTGAAATTGACAAACTCAATAAACCGTATTTGCCTCTTGCATCAGGTGCTTATACAGTTGCGCTGGCCAGGAAGATCATTTTGATATCCTTATTGTTGGCGATCAGCATTGGCATTTATTATAGTGGATTTTTATTGATGACTATCCTGATCAGTTTGATCCTGGGCACCATTTATTCACTTCCTCCATTCCGGTTAAAGCGATATTATTTCTGGGCTGCTTTTTGTATTGTGGCGATCAGGGGACTGGTGGTCAATTTCGGAATATTTCTTCATTTCAACTGGTTGCTCAGTCACTCATTACATATACCGCCAGTCGTATGGTTATTGGCCTGTGCTATTTTCGTGTTTAGCCTTGTGATTGCCTTATTCAAAGATATTCCGGACATAGAAGGGGATCAGCGATACAGGATCAGCACTCTCTCTATCCGGTTGGGTGCTAAACAGGTGTTTATGTTAGGGAATGGAATCCTGCTCCTGCTGTATGCTTCCATAATGATCATAGTTGCTTTATTTCCTCAATTTTGGAATTCTATTTTTTTATTGACGGTGCATGCAATCTTTACCATCGGTTTACTATTTGTAGCATCCAGGATACGACCTGCTGATAAGAAATCAATGCGACCTTACTACCAGTTTATTTGGCTGCTTTTTTTTATGGAATACCTGGCCATAGCTTTTAGTCAGTGCCTTTTTTACTGAAAGAGGTGATTCTGCATTTCTTTTTCAGCACAATTAAAAAAGTGCAATAAAATTCAATTTATTGCACTGTAAAAGATTGGGAATTATATTTTGTAAAGGAAGGCTACTGAAATGCCATTATTAGCAAATAGAAACTTGTCGCTGGTAGCGATTACATTTTCGCACATTCAGCCTGGCAAGTAAGGGCCTGGTCAAGTTGCATGCGTAATGTCGGCAGGGCATTGGAAGCCCATTCCCTGATGTTGGAATCTGTACTTTTAATAGAAGCATTTTCCATTTGGCTGACTTCATCTTTAAGGCTTTTCACCGTCTGGTCCGCATAAGCTTTGTCAAATTCAATCCCGGTTTTATTGCTCAACGATTTTACAGTTTCCTGTCCATTGTCAGATAAGGAAGTCGGGATGGTTACTGTTTTGGATTTTGCCAATGCGGCAACATCATTGATGGAAGTTCGATAATGATCTTGCATGGTTTTGCCTAATTCCCTGACATGGTTGGTTGTGCCGCGCTCTACAGCAAGTTCGCCAAGGCTCACGGTTTCCAGGTTAAATTCCTGGGCATTGACAAGTAATTGTGCGACTTTTTCCTGGCCATTATTATCAAACTTGGCATCATTGTGATCTTCCGCTACTTCTTTTGGATCCTTTGATTCAGTTGATTGATTTTTATTGCAGGAGGTGGTACCCAATAGGGTAGTGGTGACCCATATGGCACAAAGCAGAATGAATTTAGAGCTGGTCAGTTTCATTGGAGTTAGATTTAAGAAGTTATAAGAGCTATCAGATAAAAGTGGACATCATCATTTATGCACTTAATAATGGCATAAATGGCAGTTCAATCATGATCAATTATTTCCCTTTTATAGGGAATTCCTGAATAGCAAAGGTGACGGGTAAAAATTAAAATTAATTACATAATTTTCAAAACTTGTTATACAATTTACACTTTTGAGCCTCTCTCACCTGTTAATTTACTTACCAGATGAATGAATAATTATAAAAATGACGAAGTGCACATTGTTTAAAGAACCACCACTTTCCCAAACTGCACCTGCCCATTCGAATTGGAAACCGTAAAGAAGTAAATTCCCTTCTCCTTCAATTCATATTCAAATGACAATTGACCAGTCGGTAGATTTTTCTCTTCTAAAATTCTGCCGGCAGTATCGTATAGCACCATTATTGCAGCAGAGCTCTCATTACCTTTTTCGAAATGAATTATTCCTGTAGTTGGATTCGGATAGTAATTCAGTAATTCACCCTGATCTGATTGTTCAACTACGCCAGAGGTTTCACAAAGCCCGGGAATATTAGCATCCAGCCAATTCAACCGCTTGACGATCCAGGATTTCAAGGTGTCCAATTCAGCTTCATAGGTAGTAGCAATAGCCAGTACTTCTGGTGCAGGGCCACTGATGCCAAGTATGGGCCATTTTTTGAAATGCCTCACCGTTGCATTATGAACGAGAACACCCATACTGTCAATGTATTTAAACATGTAACTCGTATCAAAAATAGTTTGGCGGTATTGCTCATAGGTGCATCTCAACTGATTCGTGAAGCTGCTGTCCTGAAGAAATCGGATGTACCAACCATGACCATAATTATCCGTCGGACAATCATTGACATGATGCGCCCATTCTGAACCATCAGTCTTTTCCGAAGTAAAACAACCCCAGATATTTTTCCAGGCCCAGTCAAAATCCCAGATAGGGCCGGCCATCATTTTACCGCCATTTGAAAATTTGTCTTTATATAAAAACACGCTTTTCTTAAATCCGTCATTGTTGCGCGCCAATTCATTGATCAGGAAATAATCAATGAATGATTGCACATCGAGGTATTTTCGATAACCAATTTCCGGATCTGCGAAATCAGGACTGTACAATGCTGTTTCGAGACTATCTACATAGGAAGCGATATATGCTTTCTGCGCCGCAGTGATTTCATTTGGCTTTGGTGATTCATATACAAAGTGAACATCAAAACCCGGATGATCGATTGGTGAATAATTGGATTGAAAGCTGGTAGATGGATCCCAATAATTTTGTTGAAGGATGTAACCACCTGTCAACGGATCGCCGAAATTATCATCTGGTTGCAGCTTGGCTATGTTGACCCTGTTTTTATCTCGTTTGATTTTTTCCGCAAATACGTAGATGCCTTTGTAAACAGAATCGATAAGTACTTCACACAATTGTGTGCGGGGACTATAGTGCCCCATTTCTGCAGAGAGCTTGTAGGCCAGCGTATTTCTAACTAATGACCGGTCATTGTAATTAGATAGTAATGTCCAATCACTCTCCTCAGGCATACCGAATATAGACACATCATTATTGAATCCATCGGCTGTTCTCGTCTCTAATCCATAAGGTTGTTGCGGATAGCCGGAGGAGGAAGCACCACGCACTTCAATTCCTATGTGACCATTATAGACATCCGGGCTGTCGGTGATATGGGTGATTTGACCGGGACCGTTGTAACGGATTTCCATCAGTGCATCAATCTTATTGTCAGGAACGATGTTTTGTCCATTCGGAAGAATGGTCACAATCGGTAATTCAGAGCTATCCAATTTGACCGTACCTAAATCGTGAGCGCACAATTTAAATGAACCCAACGCACCACTGTAGCCAAACACCTGGATAAAAAGCATTTGATGAGGATCGAGATTATATAAAGTCAAAAAAGAGAAGGACTCATTTCCAGCATCATCATCGCAGGCAATTTCACGGAAGTCGGCGCAATTATTGCCCATCCAAACAGCCAGCCCTGTATCATTGATAGTTCCACTGTCTGTTGCAAAGCTCATATTTCCGGATGGAGGAACCTGCATCGTGAACCACATATCATTGCCTTTAAATTCAGCACAGCCCGGATTGATACCAGAGCCGATGAGTGTTGAATTATCACCTGAAGCACATGTGATCGTATCCATTGGAATGGCCGTGCATGGATTATTTCCCGGAATGGGTATGCTGTTACAATCACCTGCAATAGCGAATGATTGTCCTACAATTGGATTTGGGCCATCTTCTAATACCAGGTTATAATCAGCTGTGTAAAGTTCAAACGTGTTTTCGTTTTCATACATGCTAGGTGTGTACACGAATTTCAAACTATCTCCTGTGCAAAATGGAATAGTTGCGGAACTGCCAAAACCAGTCCCGTAAAAGGTACCAAGAGAAGTTTCGTTTTTGAAAATTTCAAGAAATCCACCGTTCCAACCATCGCCATAGCTATCATGCATGCTGAGGATATACTCGCAACATTGAGCTTTGACCCTGGCTGGCTGAAAGGCAAGGGTAATCAGCAGGATCGGAAAAAAGGCAATGGAAAGGGTAGGAGATTTGATTTTCATAAAGAGCATTAGATGTTGTGGAAGGGTGAAAGATAACACAACCCCCCGACCCCCTTCGAAGGGGGAGGATTGATTTTCGATAAAAAATGATTGGTGCAGATAACCTTTGAATGATTCTAATAAGGGTAATATTAAAGGGTACGATTTACCAATAATGGTAAAAGGAAGTCCCCTTTAGGGGATTTAGGGGCAGAGCGGCTTTTCCACTATATTGTGCCTGAGATTTAAAACGGAATGATGAAAAAGATTTACGGAGGGAAGCTGATCCAGCCCCTCATGGCTGCCGGGGTGTTTCTACTGCTGACCATCATGTATTTTCTGCCCCAACTACAAGGAAAAGTCATCCAGCAATCGGACATCATGTCCGTCAGGGCTATGAATCATGAAGCCCAGGTCTACCAGGAGAAAACCGGACGGGTCATGCTTTGGACCAACTCTATGTTTGGCGGCATGCCGACCTACCAGATGAGCATGCCTCAAAAGCATAATCTCGTCCAATATGTTGACAAACTGCACCAGGCTTTTATCAGTCGCCCGATCGGCTACTTTTTTGCCGCGATGTTCGGTTGCTATCTCGTGCTCTTTTGTCTTGGAGCAGGTCATTGGCCCGCCATGCTTGGAGCTATTGCATTTGGACTAACTACTAATGGGATGCAATTATTTGAAACCGGTCACATGAGTAAATTCATGACACTGGTTTACAGCGCCTATCTTTTTGGTGGTGTCATCCTGGCGTATCAAAAGAAATACATAACCGGAGGTGTGCTTTTTGCTGTCGGTATGGGTTTGAGTTTATACAACAACCACATCCAGATGACCTACTATCTCGGGTTGTTCCTGATCCTGTATATTATTGCTGCTTTGATTTTTGCCATCAAACAAAAAGAATTACCTGCTTTTATTCGGGCTTCTGCGATTTTAGGTATCGGACTTGTTCTGGCACTCGGTGCGTCAGCATCAAAAATGTGGACTACTTATGAATACAGCAAGGACACTATGCGCGGCAAACCTGTACTGGAGACACCACTGAATTCGAATGAAAAAACGCCAACCACAAAAACCGGGTTGGATTGGGATTATGCGATGCAATGGAGCAATGGCATCAAGGATATCATAGCCATGTTTATACCACGAGGTGCAGGAGGAAGTGGATCAGAATATCTTTCTGCGAATGCCGCTGTGGTAAAGGATCTAAAATCGAAAGGGGTGGATCCAACATTTGGTATGCCTCTTTATTTTGGATCACTGCCATTCACTGCAGGGCCAGTGTATATCGGGGCATCTGTGCTTTTCCTTTTTGTGTTTGGTCTATTTTATTTGAAACCAAATCTGCGATGGTGGTTGTTGACAGCTGTTGTGTTGACAGTGCTGATGTCGATGGGAAAGAATTTTGCCATTCTCAATCATCCCTTATTTGATCATCTTCCATTGTATAGCAAGTTTCGAGCACCGAGTTCGATTCTCAGTATTACTGCGTTGCTGATTCCATTAGGAGCAGCACTTGGTTTAGGAGAATTCATGAAGATCCATGAAAAGAATTTTCAACGTCCAATGTGGATTGCATTAGGAGTTGTAGGGGGCGTTTGTTTGTTAATAGCACTCTTCGGTACGACATTGATGACATTCAATGGTGCGAGTGATTCCAGGTTAGCCTCATCAGGTTGGAGCATCGATGCATTGATCCATGACAGGAAAGCATCGCTCACGGCTGATGCATGGCGATCCGTTATTTGGGTGCTCTTGTGCAGTGCGGTGATCTGGGTGTATCACCAGGGAAAAATAAAACAATGGCTTTTGTTATCGGGTCTCGGTTTGTTCATCATTGCTGACCTCTGGGCTATCGGTCGTCGTTATATTTCGCCGGATGATTTTGTTTCTAAAAAACAATTAGAGTCCACCTTCGATCCCCGGCCCGTGGATAAAGTAATCCTGGATGATACAGATCTCTATTACAGGGTGCATGATGTGACAGAAGATTATCGCAATTCAGCGATGGCTTCCTATTATCATCATACTATTGGCGGTTACAGCCCTGCTAAAATGCAGCGATATGAAGACCTTCTGGATCGCTATATATCACAGGGCAATATGAATGTCCTGAATATGCTCAATACCAAATATTTTATTGTTCCGGATAATGATAAGAAGCCAAGAGTGCAGCAAAATCCCGGAGCAATGGGAAATGCCTGGTTTGTGGATACTATTCAAATCGTCAATTCAAATAACCAGGAATTGGAATCACTGGATTCCAGCAACCTGCACAAGATTGCCTTTGTCAATAAAGATTTTACCTCCGAAGTGCAAGGATTTGATCCGGTGCAAGGCGGTACTATTAAATTGACATCGTACACACCGGATGAATTGGTCTATCATTCGTCAGCACCTTCAGATCAGCTGGCTGTTTTTTCAGACATCTATTATGGACCTAACAAAGGATGGCAAGCTTATGTGGATGGAAAGAAAGTGGATCATTTCAGGGCAGATTATGTCCTCCGCGCTTTGAAAGTTCCGCAGGGCGATCATGAAATACGATTCAAGTTCCAACCTCGATCCTATACCATTGGAGAGCAAATATCCTTGATATGTTCGTTGCTGATTATTCTCATCCTTGGATTTGGTGTATGGCAATGGATGACCACCGCAGTTCCTTTGACACCGGTTGCAGTTTCAGATCAAGGAACAAGCGGTCGCATTGGCAACAAAGAAAAGAAAGTGCTGAAGCCAAAGAAAAAACATAAGCCATAACCTTTCCCAACTGAACTGACAGTGATAAGATTTGGATTGATCGGATATGGAAAGATTGGTGAGCGACACGTTCATCATATTCTTGCTCATCCTGAAGCGGCATTAGCAGGTGTTTATGATACCAAAGCAGATCGACTTAATTATTTCAGGAATCAATATCGGGATTCGAAGACGTATGATTCTTTGCAAGCGATTATCCAGGATCCGGACATCGACATCATTTCAATTTGCACGCCTAATTCAACTCATTCGGATATTGCGATTGCGGCAATGTCAGCAGGCAAGCATGTCTTGGTGGAAAAACCCATGGCCATTCGTAAACGGGATTGCGAGGGTATGATCCACATTGCCCTGAAAACAGGAAAGTCATTGTTTGTCGTCAAACAAAATCGTTTTAATCCTCCTGTTCAAGCAGTGAAGAAATTGATTGATGAAAATAAGCTTGGGAAAATATATTCGGTGGCGGTTAATTGTTTTTGGAACCGCAGCGAATGGTATTACAAGCAATCGGATTGGAAGGGAAAGAAGGTTTTTGACGGTGGAACATTGTACACTCAATTCAGTCACTTCATCGACATTATTTATTACTTGCTTGGGGATATCAATATCCTCCACGCTCAACTGGCTAATGTGAGTCACAAAGGTTTGATTGAATTTGAAGACACTGGGATAGTTTCCTTTAAACTTAAAGATTCCGGTGCCCCTGGCGTTTTGCATTATACCACATCTTCTTTTCAGAAGAACATGGAAGGGAGCATTACCATCATTGCAGAAAACGCCACCATTAAGATCGGCGGACAATATCTCAACACCATTGATTACCAATCCACCAATGGATTTGATATTATGGATTTACCACAAGGCGGACCAGCGAATAAATATGGGGACTATGAAGGTTCTATGTCCAACCATGACCTGGTCATTGACAATGTCATTCGTTCGCTGCAGGGACATGAAGAAATCATGACGAATGCATATGATGGGTTGAAGACAGTGGAGATCATTGAAAATATTTATCTCAAAGCAAATGAACATGGCTAATTC
>Ga0207656_10000084_pt1 | contig 35284 bp, 40 predicted proteins | sample KBSCornC12_FD_184297 | JGI IMG/M metagenome (GOLD analysis project Ga0207656, IMG submission 184297) | Corn rhizosphere microbial communities from Kellogg Biological Station, Michigan, USA - KBS Corn C1-2 (SPAdes) (version 2) | ecosystem: Host-associated > Plants > Roots > Rhizosphere > Soil ...
GAGCCCTACCACGGAGACCTCTAGCTCGGATTCACCGAGACGGCGGGTGGGCAGCATTGGGGCGGGGGGGGGTCGAGCTCATCGATTCTCTTCCGGTCTGACTTCTCTATCGACTACCCCAATCCGTACCATCCGACCCGCCAATGCCCAAACCCGTCAAGCGCAACCAGCGCTACATGCCTGGGCTGGACGGGCTGCGTGCGATAGCCGTCCTCGCCGTCATCGTCTTCCACCTCGGCTTTGACTGGGCGCCCGGCGGCCTGCTCGGGGTCGGGATCTTCTTCACCCTCTCGGGCTACCTGATCACCGACATCCTCCTGTCGCAGCTCTCCCAGCGCGGCAAAATCGACTTCCTCCGCTTCTGGGGCGCCCGGGCCCGGCGCCTGCTCCCGGCCCTGTTCTTGATGCTGGCGATCGTCACCGCCTGGGTGACGATCTTCGGCCCAGCCCAGCCCGATCAGTTCCGCAAGGCGGTCGTCTCCTCGGTCTTCTACATCAACAACTGGGAGCAGATCTTCGCCAACGTCTCCTACTTCGCCCGCTTCGCTCCCGAAGGCCCGCTCAACCACCTCTGGTCGCTCTCGGTCGAGGAGCAGTTCTACATTTTCTGGCCGTTCCTGCTGCTGCTCGGGGTCAAGCTTGTCCACGAGCGGCCGCTGCCCTCCGGCGTCCGCCCGCGCCTCGCCCTGCTGGCGATCGTCTTCGCCCTGATCTCCTTGATCGAGATGGCGATCCTCTACCACCCGAGCCTCGACCCCTCGCGGATCTACTACGGCACCGACACCCGCGCCGGCGGCCTCCTCTTCGGCGCCGCCCTGGCGATGGTCTGGCCGAGCCGCCGCCTCAGCCGCCGCATCTCCCCGCAGGCCCGCAACACGCTCGACGGCCTCGGTGTTCTCGGCCTGCTGATCATCGCCCTGATGATCTGGCAGGTCGGCGAGTTCGACCGCTTCCTCTACCAGGGCGGCTTCATCGTCCTCTCGCTGGCGACGGTGATGGTGCTGATGCCGCTCGCCCACCCGGCCTGCCGCCTCGGCAAAGCGCTCGGGGTCTTGCCGCTGCGCTGGGTCGGCGTCCGCTCCTACGGCATCTACCTCTGGCAGACGCCGATCATCGTCCTCACCGGCCCCAACAGTCGCCCGCCCGAGGGCCTACTCGGCAAAGCCCTGCAGGTGGCGGCGATCTTCGCCGTCGCCGGCCTCTCCTGGCACTTCGTCGAGGAGCCGATCCGCCACGGCGCGATCGGCCGCTTCTTCGCCCGCCGCCGGGCGGTCGGCTGGAAGTGGGAGACCTTCGCGCCGCCGATGCGCGCCGCGATCGTCGGCACCGGCCTCGTCCTCGTCATCGCCGCCGCCGGCATGGCCGGCCTCAACTCATCCTCGGCCGAAGGCAACGACGTCCGGGTCGAAGAAGCGCGCGCCGCCGGCACCTCGAAGCCGCCGCCGCTGACCAAGGCCCAGGCCGAAGACTCGACCAAATCGAAGTGCAAGGCGGTCGTCCACATCGGCGACTCGACCTCCGAGGGGCTCGACAACCCCGAATACCTGCCGAACGAACTCGAGCGCATCCCCAACCGCTACGCCGAAGTCGGGGTCAAAGAAACCCACATGGAGGTACAGGGCGCGCGCTCGATCGAAGAGCGCTTCGAAGGCGAACCGAACGCCCAGGAAGTCGCCGCCGCCTGGAAGGCCGAAGGCTACAAAGGCTGCTGGGTGCTGGCGCTGGGGACCAACGAGGCGGCCGACGTCGCCGCCGGCTCCACCATCGGCCTGCGCGAACGGATCGAAAAGATGATGGCGATCATCGGCGACGAACCGGTGCTCTGGGTCAACGTCCGCTCGCTCGTCCCGCCCGGCGACCCCTACTCGAAGGGGGGCATGGTCGAATGGGACGAAGAACTCGAACGCGCCTGCGCCACCTACCCGAACATGCGCGTCTACGACTGGGCCTCAGACGTCAAAGACGAATGGTTCATCGAAGACGGCATCCACTTCACCTCGCCCGGCTACGCCGCCCGCGCCCAGCTGATCGCCCAGGCGCTCGCCCACGCCTTCCCCGAAAAAGGCGAAACCGAAGGCGGCTCCAAGCACTGCGTCGTCAGCTGACGATCTCGACTGGCTCCAGCTCGTCGGCCGGCTCGAAGCCCATGATCCGGCCGTAGAAGTAGAGCTCGGCTTCGAAGCAGCGGATGTTCGTCTCCGCCTTGCGGAAGCCGTGCTGCTCGCCCTCGAAAGCGAGATAGGCGTAGGGGACGCCGTTGCGCTCCAGCGCCGCCGCCATCGTTTCGGCCTGGTTGGGCGGGACGATTTTGTCCTCCAGCCCCTGCAGCAGGATCACCGGCACCTGCAGCTGCTCGACGTGGTGGATCGGCGAGCGCTCGCGGTACAGCTCGGCCTGCTCGGGATAGGGGCCGATCAGGCGATCGAGGTAGCGCGACTCGAACTTGTGCGTGTCCTCGGCCAGCGCCGCCGCGTCGGCGACGCCGTAGTAGCTGGCGCCGGCGGCGAAGGCGTCGTGGAAGGTGAGCGCGCAGAGGGTCGCGTAGCCGCCGGCCGAGCCGCCGCGGATCGCCAGCCGCTCCCGATCCGCCTCGCCCTGCTCGGCCAGGTGCAGCGCCGCGTTGACGCAGTCTTCGTTGTCGACGACGCCCCAGGTGCCGCGCAGCTTGTTGCGGTACTCGCGCCCGTAGCCGCTGGAGCCGCGGTAGTTGACGTCGACGACGCCGATCCCGCGGCTGGTCCAGTAGAGGAACTCCGGGTCGAGGGCCGGGGTCGCGTGCGAGGTCGGCCCGCCGTGGCTCTCGACGATCAGCGGCGGCAGTTCCCCCTCCGGCGCCTCGAACTCCGGGTTCGCCGGTGGGTAGTAGAAGCCGTAGGCGACGTCGCCGTCTCCGGTCGCGAACTCGACCGGCCGCGGGCGGGAGACGTAGGCCGGGTCGACCGCCTCGTCGCTGGAGGTCCGCACGAGCTCGGTCTCGCGGCTCTCGGTGTCGTAGACCACGATCGCGGTCTCGCTCTCCGGGCTCGCCGCGGAGAAGGCGACCTTGCTGCCCCGTGCCGCCAGCACCGGGTAGCCGAAGGAGGTGAACGGCAATCCTTGGTCCGTCGCTTCCCAGCCGTCGGGTTCGAGCAGGAAGAGCCGTTCTTCGCCCCCCTTGCAGCGCACGCAGGCGATCGCGCCGCTGGCGAGGAAGGCGAAGGTGGCGCCGCCGAAGAGCCACTGCGGGTGCGCGTAGTCGGCTTCCTCCTCGGTCAGCTGCACCAGCGCGCCCTCCTCGCCGCTCAGTTCGGTCCCCGGCTCGCGGGCCCGGTAGAGGTTCCACCAGCCGTCGCGGTCGGAGGCGAAGTGGAGGCGGCCATCCGGTCCCCACTCGGGCTGGAAGATCGACTCCTCCGGGCCGCCGGCGATCAGCCGCTCCTCGCCGCTGTCCGCCAGCGGCGCGACCCAGAGCTCGGTCCCGTCCCAGGGCATGTTCGGGTGGTCCCAGCAGGTCCAGGCGAGCCATTCGCCGTCGGGGCTGATCCGCGGGGATGAGTAGAAGTCGCGGCCGGTCGCCAAGACCTGCGGCTCCTGCGGCTCGCCGTCACCGTCGATCGCCAATGAGACGACCTCGTTCACCGGTTCGGGCTCGGCGTCGCGTTCGCGCACGCAGACGACGGTGCGCCCGTCCGGCGAGGGGTGCATGTCGGCGTAGCGCAGCGCCCCCGGCTGCGGCGGCTGCGGTGAGATCGCCACCGGGTCCTCACCGATCCGCTGGCGATAGAGGCGCTGGTCGGCGAAGTCGACGAAGAGGACGAGGTCGGGCTCGACCAGGCACCAAGAGCCGCCGCCGTACTCGTGCACGCGGGTCCGCACGTTCGTCCCCGCCGGGGTCACCGCCTCCGGCTCGCCGCCGGAAGCCTGCCGCATCAGCACCACGCGGCCACCCTCGTTCGGCCGCCCCTCCGCCCACCAAAGGGCGCCGTCCGCGGCGATCGCCGGCGCCCCCAGCCGGCGCCCCCCGCGTGCCAGGCTCGCCGCGTCGATCGGCGAGCGCCAGGAGCCGTAGGGGGCGACGGTGGGCATCGCTACTCCTCTACCTCGACCTCGCGTAATTGATGCGTGTCGACGTCGTAGACGAAGCCGCGGACCACGTCGCGGTGGGGGAGGAAGGGGGACGAGCGGACGCGGCGGATCGACTGCCGCACGTCCTCCTCGACGTCGCCGAAAGACTCGATCGCGAAGCTGGGGGCGATCCCGGTCGTCTCCTGCAGCTCCATGCGGAAGCCGTCGTCGGTGATCTTCTGCATGCCGCAGTCGTTGTGGTGGATCAGCATCACGTCGCGCGTCCCCAGCCGTCGCTGGGAGATCGCCAGCGAGCGGATCATGTCGTCGGTGATGACGCCGCCGGCGTTGCGCAGCACGTGCGCCTCGCCTTGCCCCAAGCCGAGCGCGGCGAAGACGTCGAGCCGCGAGTCCATGCAGGTGACGACGGCCAGGTGCCGCTGCGGTTCGACGTCGAGGTGCCGCTCGGCGAGCCCGGCGGCGAAGTTGCGGTTGTTCTCGAGCAGTTGGTCGATGGTGTCCATGGCGCGGCAGCCTAGATGGTCCGCCCACCGTGACCGAGGCACGGTTTCTCGCCTTCTCCCACGGGTACCCGCCGTGGAGACGACCAGAAGACGAGAAGGAGAGGAATACCCCATGGAGACCGGAAGCCTCGACAAGGGAATCTTCAGCGACGACAGCGCGGGCACTCGCGAGGACATCGTCGCTCTGCTGACCAAGGCCTACTGGATGGAGATCGAGACGGTGATGAGCTACCTCGCCGCCTCCACCAACCTCGACGGCGTCCGCGCCCAGGAGATCCGCGAGTCCCTGGCCACGGACATCGAAGAGGAGCTCGGCCACGCGAAGGAGTTCGCCAACCGGATCAAGGAGCTCTACGGCGTCGTCCCCGGCTCGGAGGAGTTCCGCCCCGAACAGAACTTCCTGCAGCCGCCCGAGCACCAGACCGACGTAGTCGCCGTAATCCGCGGCGTGATCGAGGCCGAGAGCGGCGCGATCGAGCACTACACGCGGATCATCGCCGAGACCGAGGGCGTCGACCCGGTCACCCAGGACATGGTGATCGCGATCCTCCGCGACGAGCAGGGTCACCGCCGCCTCTTCGAGGGCTTCCTGCGCGAGTACGAATTCGAGGGCAAGGCGTAGGAGCGCGACCGGCAGCGGCTGGTGCCGGTCGCCTAGGCTGCGGCGCATGGCCACCGTCAACGACCTGGAGATCCGCGCCGCAACCGAAGCGGACGCCGAGGTCCTCTTCGACCTGATCCTCGAGCTCGCCGCCTACGAGAAACTCAGCGACGAGGTGTCCGGCGACGCCGAGGTCCTGCGCCGCTCGCTGTTCGAGCAGAAGGCGGCCGAGGCGCTGCTGCTCGAGACCTCGGACGGGACCGCGGTCGGCTACGCGATCTTCTTCACCACCTTCTCGACTTTCGAGTGCCGCTCGGGGATCTGGCTCGAGGACGTCTACGTGCGGCCCGAGCACCGCCGCGGCGGCATCGGCCGGGCGGTGATGGAGCACCTCGCCCAGCTCGCCCAGGACCGCGGCCACGTCCGCCTCGAATGGGTCGCCCTCGATTGGAACGAACCGGCGCTCAACTTCTACGCCAAGCTCGGGGCGGAGCGGTTGGACGACTGGAAGATCCTGCGTCTCGAGAAGGACGGGATCGAGCGTCTGGCCGCGGGAAGCTAGGAGCGGACCGCTTTCTCGGCGAACGTCTGCGCTTTTTCAAGGATTCTGTCGGCGTCAGCCGGCGCGATATGGGCGGCGAAGGCCTGTGCTTTGGCAGCCTCTTGCTTGAGTCCGTCTTGCGCATTTTTGGTTTGGTCGGAGCCGATCTTGACCCCGAAGTAGGCGCCGACGATGCTGGCGATGACGCCGCCGGCGGCACTGGCGATGGTTCCCGCGTCTTCGTGGTCCTTGCAGATGGCGAAAAGTGCGATTACCGCGACCGCGAGTACGCCGATGGCGACGGCGACGAGACCGCCGATGAGCTTTATCCGATCCGCGAAGCTTTCGCTCTTGTCATCCGCCTGCGCCATTCGCCGAACCTAGAGGGAATTGAGTACTCGGAGTTATCTAGGACAAAGAACTTCGATGTGTCTTTCCCAGCTTCCGGGAATCGGCGCGACGGAGGAGAAGCTCTCGCTCTCGTTCGTTCTCGGTCAGCTCGGCTGCGCGCTTGAACTCGGCGGCTGCCTCGTCAAGGCGGCCGGCTTTCTCGAGCAGATCGCCGCGGACGCTGGGGAGGAGGTGGTAGTCGGCCAGGGCTTTGTCGTCGCTGATCTGGTCGAGGAGGGCCAGGCCGGCCTCTGGGCCGAAGGCCATACCTAGCGCCACCGCTCGGTTGAGCTCGACAATCGGGGAGGGTTGGATCTGGACCAGGGTCTCGTATAGAGCCGCGATCCGGACCCAGTCGGTTTCCTTGGCTCGGATCGCCTGCGCATGACAGGCGGCGATCGCGGCCTGCACGCCATAGGGGCCGAGCGGCCGCGGCAGCTCTTCGGCTCGCTCCAGCGCCCGCAGGCCGCGGACGATCAGCAGAGGGTCCCAGCGGCCGCGGTCCTGGTCGAGCAGCAGCACCGGTTCGCCCTCAGGCCCGAGTCGGGCGCCCAGTCGCGAGGCCTGGATCTCCAGCAGCGCGATCAAACCGTGCGCCTCAGGCTCGGCCGGTACCAGCTCGGCGAGGATCCGGCCCAGCCGCAGCGCTTCCTCGCAGAGGTCGCGCCGCACCCACTCCTCGCCAGCGCTCGCCGCATAGCCCTCGTTGAAGACGAGGTAGATCACTTCCAGCACCGAAGGCAGGCGCTCGTCGAGCTCCGCTCCCCGCGGCACCTCGAACGGCACCTTGGCCTCGCGCAGCGTCCGCTTCGCCCGCACCAGCCGCTGCGCGACCGTCGACTCCGGAGCCAGGAAGGCGCGGGCGATCTCCGGCGTCGTCAGGCCGCCGAGCAGCCGCAGGGTCAGCGCCACCCGCGCCTCGCCCGAGAGCAGCGGGTGGCAGCAGGTGAAGATCAGCGCCAGCAGGTCGTCGCCGATCTCGTCGTCGGCCGCCGCCTCGAAGTCGGAGCGCTCCATCGCGAACAGGGCGCCCGTCTCCCGGGCGATCTCCTCCTGCTTGCCCTGGAAGTTCGCCTGCCGCCGCATGCGGTCGATCGCCCGGTTCTTCGCCGTCGCCATCAGCCAGGCGCCGGGGTTGTCCGGCACGCCGTCGTTCGGCCACTTCTCCAGCGCCGCGACCAGCGCGTCCTGCGCCAGGTCCTCGGCGAGGCCGACGTCCTGCACCATCCGCGCCAGGCCCGCGATCAGGCGGGCGGACTCGATCCGCCAGACCGCCTCGATCGCGCGCTTGGCGTCCGTCACCGCTTAGCCGCCGAAGTTCTCCTGCGCGGCATCCTGGATGTCCTGCGGGAAGTCCTCCATCTCGAAGACCCGCCGCACCTCGATCTTGCAGTTCTCGGCCGGGCAGCGGCTTGCCCACTCCAGCGCCTCCTCCTTCGAGCGCGCCTGGATCAGCCAGTAGCCGCCGACGACCTCCTTCGCCTCGGCGAAGGGCCCGTCGGTGATCGTCGCCTTGCCGTCGGTCATGGAGACGACGCCGCCCTCGCTCGGCGGCTGCAGCCCGTCCAGCGAAAGCAGCATCCCGGCCTTCCGCAGCTCCTCGTTGTAACGGCCCATCGCCTGAAATGCCTCCACGTCGTCGGCCTTCGGTCCCCAGTCCTTCTCCTCGATTTCGGGATACATGAACATCATGAAGCGCATCGAGTCCTCCTCGTTCGTGGGCGGCGGTACCGCCCTTTTACCTGACGACGAACGAGCGGCGCCGAAATCGACAAGCGCCCCGATTCCGCCCGACTAATTGTCGCGGGGGGTGATGCGAAAGACCGAGACCACCTCTGCCTGATGGGCCTCGGGATGGGCGACGTAGGCGCTCGGCCCGCCGCCGAACCAACCGGCGGCTTCGTTGTCGCCGACGAAGACGCCCGGGTGCCGATTGCCGTCGGCGTCCTGAACCCAGACCTTGTCGCCCTCCTTGAAGCCGCGTTCGATCGTGTCCTCGCTCATCAACCGAGTGTATTGCTCCCTGCCGGCGCGACCAGTTCGGTTTCCCGATCCGGACAAGGGGTACGGGTCGCGCGTCCGTTCAAGGGGTACGAGGAAAGGAGTGACGATGGTCGGTGGACTGATTGCCGTGCTGATCGTGATCGCGCTGGTGCTGGTCCTGCTCAAGGTTGCTGTGGCAGGGGGAATTCTCGGCCTGATCGCGATCATCCTGCTCGTCCTGCTCCTACTCGGCCGGCTCTAGCGAGCTAGCCAGGGCAGGGACCGAGGTGCCGCAGCTTGCGGCGGTAGACCCGCATCGAAGAGTGCCGCCAGTCGCCGTGGGTTTGCCGCCGCAAGCTCGGGACCAGCTCGTGGTGGTAGGGCGAGCTGAGGCTCTCGGCGTGCCCGATCACGTTGTGGACGCGAATGTTGAATTTGCAGCGCAGCCACTGGGTGAGCCGGAGCGAGGCGCGTAGCTCTCGCCGGTTGTGAAGGGCGTCGCCGTCGCCGTAGCCAACGTGCTCGATCCCGATCGCGGTCCAGTTGAGGCCGACGGTGTGGCGGCAGCGGGTCCGCAAGTTGACGAGGCGAAAGATTCGCCCCGAGGAGCCGACGACGAAGTGGGAGCAGACGTTGGGCAGCTCGTGCAGCTCGACGTCCGGCACGTCCGGCGCGAACGTGTTGTAGACGGCGCGGGCGGTGCTGGTCTGCGACATGTGCTCGACGATCACGTGTGGGTGGCATAGCCGCCAGGTAGCCCGCCCGTAGTGCCGCTTCGAGTATTCGGCCATCTCGTGCTTGCGTTTGGCGCCGAAAGGGATCGGCCAGAGCGCGATCGCCGGCCGCGAAACCCGGGCTGCGCTCCGCGTCGGTCCGCTCGCCGGCGCCGGCGCGGCGGCAAGCAGGAGCGAGACAACGAGGACGGCAGCGACTCTCATTGCGCCAACCCTAGTCGCGGCCGAAGAGGCTGACCAGAGCCGGGATCAGCAGGGTCCGCGCCAGCAGGGTGTCGATCAGAAGGCCGACGAACATCGCGAAGGCGAGCTCGCGGAAGGCCTCGATCGGAATCAGGGCGACGGCGGCGAAAGAGAGGGCGAGAATCATTCCCGCCACGGTGATCGACCGCGCCGCGCGTGAGCCGGCAGTGCGGATCGCCGGCCGCAGGTCCTGCCGCTCGGCCTCGTTCCAGATGCGGCTGATCAGGAAGACGTTGTAGTCGGCGCCAAGGGCGAGCAGCAGGATCGCCGTCGCGATCGGGACGAAGAAGGCGAGCTCGCCGTAGCCGAGCAGGTCCTGGAAGACGTAGACAGTCAGCCCCAGGGCAGCGGCGACGGTGAGGACGCTGACCCCGACCAGGTACAGCGGCGCCGCGCGGTTGCGCAACAGTACCCAGAGCAGGACGAGGAGGACGAGCAGCGCCGCCGGCGCTACCCGCTCGAAGGCACTCCAGGTATCGGAGTTGAGTTCGGCGGCGATCGAGGTATCGCCGGTCATCCCCACCTGTGCCGAAGCCAACCCGTTTTCTTCCAGCATCTCCGGCATGTCTTCTTCGAGGCTGGAGAGGATCTGCGTGCCTTCGGCGCCGTCGGGGTCGGCGCCGAGGACGAGGACGTAGCGGGCAGCGTCACCGTTTTTGGATACGAGCACTCCGTATGGCCGCGAGGCGGCCGCTTCCATCGTCGGTCCGATCACACCCGAGACCCCGCGGTGCCGTCCCAGCGCCAGCTGCAGCGAGGCGAGCTGCTGCTGGCGTTCGCCGATCCCCGGTTCTTCCAGCACCAGCATCGTCGGCCCGACCACGCCGGGACCGAGCGTTTCGCCGGCGACGTCGTACCCTTGCCGGGCGTCGGTCGAGCTCGGCAGACCGCTGATGATCGGGTTGCCGAGCTCGAGCTTGCGCAGCCCGCTCGCGGCCGCCAGCAGCAGCGCCAGGCAGGCGATCGCGACGATCGCCGGGTGGTGCGCCGCGAAGCCGACCACGTGCCCGCGCGGTCCCCGCTCCTGGGGCTGGGCCTCGCCCGTCTCCGGGTTCGGGCAACTGGGCCAGAGCAGGAGGCGGCCGAAGATCGCCAGCATCGCCGGGATGAAGGTGAGCGCGACCGCGGCACCGACGATTACCGCCACCGCCATCCCCGGGCCGAAGGCGGAGAGGAAGCGAACCCCGGAGAGGAGCAGGGTCAGGGTGGCGCCGGTGATCATCAGCGCCGCGGTCAAGATCACCGGCAGCAGCTCGGTCGTTACCTCCCGCACCGCGTCGCGGGAGCCGAGTCCGTTCTGTAGGTGGCGGCGGTAGTCGGCGACGAAGAAGACGAGGTAGTCGGTAAGGACCCCGAACAGCAGGGCGACGATCACCGGATCGACCTCGCGCGGGATCGAGATCGAGTACCGCTCGCTCGCCCAGCCGAGGACGTGGTCGGTGACCTGGTAGGCGATTGCCACCGTTCCCAAGCCGAGCAGCGGGATCCCGACCGAGCGGAAGTAGAAGGCGAGGATCGCGACGACGAGGAGGATCGTCACCACCGTCACCCAGAGCAGGTCGTCGTTGGCGATGTGGGTTTCTGCCTGGCTGGCGGGGACGGCGCCGGTGACGTGGACGGTCTGCGCCCCGGTCGTTTTCTGCAGTTCGGCGGCGAAGTCGTCTACTGCTTCCGTCTGGAAGCTTTCCGCCAGCGCCGGGTCGACGTAGAGGTAGACGACCAGGGTCGAGTCGAGCCGTCTCGATTCGAGCAGGCCGGGCGCGTCGAGCAGCGGCACTGCCCGCAACTTGGCTTCGTAATCCGGCGCCCCGTCGACCTTGCCGATGAACCGTGCCGCCGCTTTGCCCTGCTCGATCGAGAAGTTCCCCGGTTCGTGCGCGACTACCATCGTCCGGCTCAGCACCGGCAGGCCGAAGGTCTCGATCGCCCCTTCTTCGACCTCGATCGCCTTCGAGTCGCTCGGCAACAGGCTGCCGAGCTCACTCGCTTCGGAGCCGAAGATCGAGGGGAGGCTGAGGCTGGCCCAGACCGCTGCCACGATCCAGGCCGGGACGATCAGAAAACGCAACGCGACTATCAGGCGAGCGAGTATCCGCACGCCGAGTCTTTACCCTCCCCGGCCCCAGTTTCACGCTAATGGCGCTGGGTAACTACCTTCATCAACAAACTTCAACACCAACTACTCAGAACTAGGAGGCGCAGATCGCGATGGCGGATTTGAACGAGCGCGATTCGAAGCTGGTCCAGTATTTAAGCGAGGCTTATGGCAAGGAGCGTGAACTGGAGGCTGCCCTGATGGGTCACATCGCCTTGACGGCGAAAGGCCCGTACAAAAAGCGGCTTCAGCAACATCTGAAAGAGACCAAAGGCCACGCGAAAGCGGTCGAGCGCCGGATCAAGAAACTTGGCGGCGGCGGTCAGACGCTGCAGGGCGCAGCCGGCAAACTCGCGGCGGTGGCGAAGGCACCCATGCACGCGATTCGCGGTGACGGCGAGGCCGAGAAGATGCTGAAGAACGCCAAGACCGAGTACTTCAACGAGCACGAGGAGATCGCCACCTACCTGGCGATCGAGACGCTGGCGGAAAAGGTCCGCGACTCCGAGACGGCGAAACTCGCGCGGGCGATCCGCCGCGAGGAGGAACGGATGGCCACCTACCTCCAGGGTCAGATCAAACAGCTGACCAGCGCAGTGGTTCGGGAAGACATCCCGGCGAGGCAGCGCCGTGCCGCTGCTGCGGCGCGCAAAGCCAAAACCGGCAGCAAAAAAACGGCGAAAAAACCAGCCACCAAACGCGGTTCGAAAAAATCGACGGCGAAAAAAGCTCGCCCGAAAAAAGCAGCCGCGAAAAAAGCAACGCGCAAATCGAAAACGAAAGCGCGCGCGAAACGCTAACCGGCGCCAACCGCCAGTTCCCCGGGCGTCTCAGCCAGCTCCGAGGCGGCCCGGGGGCGGATCGCAAGGACGACGAGGTCGTCGCGCAACGTTCCGGCGCTGCGGCCGACCGCGTCGGCGCGCAGCCGGTCGGTCAGCTCCTCGAGCTCCAGCCCCGCTAGCGACTGCGTCATCTCGGCGAAGGACTCGGGTCCCTGGTGAGAGGCCACCGGCCCCGCCTCGAGCCAGCCGTCGGTGCAGAGGGCGAGCGTCTCGGTCGGGCCGAGGGGCTGCTCATGGCACTCGACGTTTGCCTCTTGCCAGGCACCTAAGACAGATCCGCCGCCGAGTAGACGCGGCCCGGACTCGGTCGCCAGGACCGCGGGGGGGTGTCCCGCCGAGGCCAGGCTGATGCACCAGGAGCCGTCCTCCGCCCGCACCAGCCGCGCCAACATCGCCGTCGCGAAGTCATTGAGACCCTCGCCGGCGAAAAGCAGCTCATTGACCCGCCGCAATACCTCGTCGGGCTCGGCGATCTCGCGGGTGAGGCCGCGGACGGAGTGGCGGACCGCGACCGATACCCCGGCGGCGGTGCTGCCCTTGCCAGCGACGTCGCCGACCAGGATCCAGCAGCCATCCTCGTTCGGCAGCACGTCGTAGAGGTCGCCGCCGACGTCGATCCCCTCGCCGGCAGCCTCGAAGACGACCGAGATCCCCAGGCCCGGCACCTCCGCCGGCCGCGGCGGCCGCAGCCCGCGCTGCAGGTTCTTCGCCACCCGGTCGCGCTCGCGGTAGAGGCGGGCGTTGTCGAGGGCGAGCGCCGCTCGCTCGCCCAGCTCGGAGAGGAACTCGAGGTCCCCGGGGTCGTAGCGGAGGTCGCCGTGGGCGTGGAGGAAGGAGAGGGCGCCGAGGGTGCGGCCGCGAGCAATCAGGGGCACCACGGCGGCCGAGTTGTAGCCAGCGTCCCGCATCAGCTGCAGGTGCTCGGAGCTCTGGGAGACCTTGTCGACCACGTCCGGCGCCTTCAGGTCGCGCCAGATCATCGGCTGTTTCAGCCGCAGCACCTGCGCCACCGGGTGCTCGCCTGAGGGATCGAGCGGCGTCTGGCGGCGGACCCGCTCCAGCCGCTCCGCCATCTCCGAGTTGGCGCCGGCGGCGACGGTCTCGCCGTACCAGCCGTCCGGGCGGCGGAAGTCGATCAGGCAGATCTCTGCCAGCTCGGGAACCGCGGTGCCGACGATCGTCCGTGCCGTCTCCTCCGGGTCCAGCGAGCTGTCGAGCAGGCGGCTGGCGGCGACCAGGAACTCCTGGGCGCGCCGGCGCCGCACCTCGGCGGTGATGTCGCGAGCGACCACCGAGGCGCCGATCAGCCCCCGCATCGGGCTGCGGATCGGGGAGACGGTGAGGGAGACGGAGATGCGGGCGCCGTCGGCGCGGATCCGCTCGGTCTCGTAGGTGTCGAGCCGTTCCCCCTGCTTCACCCTGTCGAGGATCACTTTCTCCTCGTCTTTGTGGTCGGGGGGGACGAGGAAGGAGACGTGGCGGCCGATCGCTTCCTCGGCGGTGTAGCCATAAAGGCGGGCGGCGGCCGGGTTCCAGGTGGTGACGATCCCGTCGAGGTCCTTGCTCAGCACCGCGTCCTGGGTCCCGCGCACGACCTCGGCCAGATGCTGGCGGAAGCGCTCGGCCTCGGCGCTTCTCGCCTCCGCTCGGCGGCGGGCAATGAAGGTGCCGAGCTGGTCGGCGAAGCTGGCGAGCAGCGCCAGCAGCTCTTCCGACTGCGCTTCGAAAGAGAGGGTGTGGAACTCGGCGACCGCGAGCACGCTCTCGGGGGAGCCGATCGGGATCGGGATCGCTAGTGCTGCCTCCAACCCCAGTTCGGCGGAGACGGCGTAGCGGGGGGCGGTGGTGGGGTAGTTGCGGTAGTTGGGGGCAAGCGCGATCTGCCCGGTGTCCCAGGCGTCCCCCGGCAACCCGGTTCCCCGCTTGAAGCTCAGTTCGCGGCTGCGGCGCCAGAGCGGGCGCGCGTCGAGGTCGGGGGTGCTCCAACCGGAGACCAGCCGCAGTGGCTCGGTGTTATCAACCACTTCCCAGATCGCCCCTGCCTCCCAGCGCAGGAGGTTGGCGACGATTTCGAGGAACCGGGGGGCTACCTGTTCGAGAGACTTGCCCTCGATCAGGCGTGCCGCTAGCTCTCGCTGACTCCTCAAGTAGCGCCACAGCTCCAGTTCCTGCGGCTGTTGCATCCCGGTCAAAGCTACCTCTCGGACGATTTCCCCCAGAGTGACAAACCTTGTCACCCGGACCCAGTTTTCCTCCCCCTGGCCCAAGGGTAGTGGAGCGCTCGACGGGTTTAGACGGACGGGAGTAGATGGGAGTAGCCATGTTTCGGTGTGACAACTGTGGAAGCGGATATTCAGCGCAAGCGGCGTCCTCTTGGACTGCCTGCCCGAGGTGCCTGGCGAAAGAGAGGATCCAGGTCCCCTTGAACTTCGAGCTCGGCTGGCAGCGCCAGCCCCAGACCCCGTCACACCCTCCCGCCGCTCCGGTCGTTTCTCTCCCCCGCCGCCCCGGGTAGCTGAAAGGCAAAGAGAAACGAGAGAAAGGGGTAGCGATGTCCGATCATCTTCGGGACAAAAAGATCGCCTTTCTGATGGCGAACGAGGGAGTCGAGCAGGTCGAGTTGACCGAGCCACTGAGGACCCTTGTCGATGCTGGGGCCGAAGCCGAGTTGCTGGCGCCGGAAGCGGGCGAGATCCAAGCTTTCAACCACCTCGACAAGGGCGAGACCTTCCCCGTCGACCGGGTTGTCGGCGACGCGGACGCAAGCGAATACGACGCGCTGGTCCTGCCGGGAGGGGTGGCCAATCCCGACCAACTGCGGACCAAGCCGGAGGCACTTGAATTCGTGCGGAGCTTTTTCGAGGCAGGCAAGCCAGTTGGGGCGATCTGCCATGCGCCTTGGACGTTGATCGACGCCGGCGTCGCCAAAGGGCGAACTCTGACCTCGTGGCCGAGCCTGGAGACCGATCTGCGCAACGCCGGCGCGGAGTGGGTCGACGAGGAAGTCCACGTCGACCAGGGTCTGGTCACCAGCCGCAAACCGGATGACCTGGAAGCGTTCAACGCCAAGATCGTCGAGGAGTTCGCCGAGGGCGTGCACGAGGGCCAGCGCACCAACGCCCACGCCGCCTGAGGTCGGCCTGCCCGGCGAGGAAGGAGGAGCAATGCCACCCCGCGGAGTGAAAAAAGGGTCGAAAAGGGCCCGTCAGTACGAGCACATCAAAAAGAGCGAGAAGCAAGCCGGCCGTTCCGAGGGGCGGGCGGAGGAGATAGCCGCCCGCGCCGTCAACAAGGAAAAAGCGCGTTCGGGCGAGTCAAGGTCCTCTTCGAGAAGCTCGACTCGCGGTAGCTCAGCCAGTAGCCGCGGCGGCAAGCGCTCCGGCCACGGCCCCGGCGGTCGCACCCGGGAACAGCTCTACAACGACGCTAAGAAGCTCGGGATCGAAGGTCGCTCGCAGATGAACAAGCAGGAACTTCAGCGGGCCGTCGCTGGCGCCAGCTAGTCGCGGCGCTTGCCGAAGTGGCGGGGTGTGATCGCGAAGAAATTTTCGATCCCGCCCCGCCTTGCCTTGCTGTCGACAAGCTCGAGGTAGCCGCACCTGACCAAGGTGCTGGCGTGGTAGGAGACCGCCCGCTGGCTCTGGCCGATCTCCTCGGAGATTTCGAGCGGGCTTGCCACGCGGTCCCGCAAGGTCTCCAGGATCTCCAGCCGGATCGGGTGCGAAAGCGCTTTGACCATTTCGTGGTCCATCCGCGCAAAATCTTGCCGATCCGGGCGGCGAAGCCAACCCCAGTATTCGGCATTTTTTGATGTAGAGGTCGGAAAATGCGTCAATAAGGACCAGGGAGCAGGCCTTTTGCGCTACCTCGCCAACTCGTCCAGGGATTGGCGGTCGATCCGCAGCTCGGCGATTGATTCGACCACCTGCGAGGCACCCGCCTCACGGAGCTCTTCCTCGGAGAAGCCGCCGGTAAGCACGGCGAGGGTGGCAATGCCCGCGCGCTTCGCCGCCTCCACGTCCCAGACCGAGTCACCAACCATCACCGACGGGTCGTCATTGTCCGCCTTCTTCAGCGCCGCGTGGATGAGGTCGGGCTCCGGCTTGGTCTCCTCGACGTCGGCCGAGGTGGTCCAGCCATCGACCAGCTCGCGCGCGCCGAGGAGGTCGAGATAGTGGTCGACCTCCTCTTGCTTCGCCGAGCTGGCGAGGATCACGGTCGAGCCTTCCGCGCGCAGCTTCTCGATCAGCTCCCGCGCCCCATCCATCGGCTCAACTTCGTCGATCAGCTCGCCGTAGGCCTCCGCCTCCGCCTCGCGGATGGCGTCGCCGTCGGCGGCCGCGGCCTCCTCGCCGATCAGCGCGTCGAGGATCTGGTCGCCGCCCATGCCGATGTGGCGGTGGACCTTCCACATCTGCACCGAATGCCCGTGCGCGTGCAGCGCCCGGTGCCAGGCGATCGCGTGGTGGTAGTTGGTGTCGACGAGGGTGCCGTCGACGTCGAGGATTGCGTTCAGGCGCATAACGGGGTGGGTTGACGGGGTAGGGGGGTTGACATGTCAGCGATTAAGAACACCATTACCCGCAAGGCGGTCAAGGCGACCGCAAAGCACAGCGCTCACGGGGCGGCTTCGAAGCTGAAGCGCGATCGGGTCCGGGCCGTGACTCTGCTCGGCGTCGGCGGCGCTCTCGGTGCCCTCGCCGGCTGGATGGCCGGCCGCAATGCGGCCGGCCCCTCGCTCAGTTAGAGGCGCGAGCGCAGCATCTCCTTGCCCTGCTCGGCGCCCTTGCGGCTGGTCTCCTGCGCGCGGCGGAAGAAGTCCGCAAGGTCGGAGTCGCCGTCGCGATCGGCGTCCTCGATGTAGGTCTCGAGTCGCAGCACGTTGCTGAGGCACTGCTCGACGAACCAGATGACGTTGTAGTCCTTGTCCTTCGTACCGGTGATGTGGCCTGCCTCTTGGGTCCCCATCGTCACTCCTTTGGGTCGTTTCCTTTCACCTTGCGAGTACCCGTTCGCGACGAGAGAAAAAAACGGAAGGAAAGGGGATGCGTTTCGTGCCTGTGCAGCAGGGGTAATCGCCGGGCATGACGAGTATTGAGATGAGACCCGAGGAAGAGCCGGACCCGATCGCCGAGGAAGAGGCCGAAGCGGCCGAAGCCGAAGCGGGCCACATCGGGGGTGATGTTCCGCCGGATACCGACGACCCCGCCGAGCAGCCGCTGATCGAGGGCGGCGAGGGCGTGGCCGAGGGCTTCGAGCTGGCCGAGCAGGACCTCGAGGACATCGCCGAGCACGGCGACCAGCACCGCTTCCCCGAGGACCTGGTGGGGCAGCCGGAGGAGCCGACCGAGGCCACTTACGGCGAAGCGGATCAAGAGATCCACGAAGACGAGTAGGAGGTTCCCATGCCCCACCGAGTGATCGCGGTCGTCACCGATGAGCTTCACGGCGAGGAGCCGATGGAGCAGATCTGCGCGCACGCCAATGGGGACGGGGTGGACGTTCGGGTGGTCGTGCCCGCAATCGAGGCCAGCCCGCTGGAGCACACCCTCGGGGACATCGACGGGCCGCGGCGGCAGGCCGAAGAGCGGCTGGAGCGGGCGCTGCAGTTGCTGCAACGCAGCAACGTGCCCGTCAGTGGCGAGGTTGGCGACCCGGATCCGGTGCGGGCGGCCCAGGACGCGCTGTTGAAAGCGCCGGCCGACGAGGTGCTGATCTTCGAGCACTGCGAATCGCAGGCCCAGTGGTACGACAACGGGCTGCTCGAGCGCGCCCAGGAAGAAATCGAGCCGCCGCTGCGGATGGTTTTCCTTGAGAGCGCCGACGGCCAACCAGACCACGTGGTCGGTGTCGAGGAGACGGGACAAGGCACCGTCAACCCGCTCGCCGGCAAGGAAGTGGGCGGCGGCAACTACGTGCCGGGTATGACCCGCTCCGACCTCGCCGGGATGGTCGCCGGCATCGTCGGCACGATCGTCGTCGCGATCCTCGCCGCCGCGGTGGCCGCCGACAGCAGCACCAAGACCGGATGGGCCGCGGTGGCGATCCTGATCGCGATCGGCGTCGCCCTCGCCAACCTCGCCCACGTCGTCGGCCTAACGATCTTCGAGAGCATCCGCTACCGCGGCGGCTTCGCCAAGTTCTTCCGCACTCTCGCCCTGATCGGCACGCCGCTGGCGATCGCGATCAACACCGCGATCCTGATCTTCGCCGACTAAAACGCGTTGACGCCGATCAAAGCCGCAACGATCGTCACGACGGCGACGATCAGGTTTCGGTTCATGGCATCGAAGCGAGCGTTCATCTCGCTTCGTAGGTCTTTCACCTCGCCGCGAAGTTCACGGATGTCCTTGTCGAGACGAGCGAAGCCGTCATCGACCTTCCTGTTGAGGTCGTCGAGACGTTCGTCGGTCCAGCGCTCTCTCGGCATCATCACCGCCACGAGCATAGCGTAATGTTTTAGCTGCAACAGGAAGCACGCTGAAACAAAAAATTGCCGCTCGTCTTCGTGAAATTTCTGTGACTAAGGGCGGGTTTCGGCCGGTTCGGAGTGGCGCAGGGCTTCCAGTACCTCCTCGGCCAGCTGCGAGCCGTCTTCGGGGCGCAGCGGCGTCGCGTTGACGCGGAAAACGACGCCGTCTGCATCGAATTCCTCCAACGAGACGCTCGGCTTGTAACGGGTGGGGACGGTGATCGCCTGCAGCAGCCGTTCCTCGACCTGCTTCGGGCTCGTATCAGCCGGGAAGCGGACCCGCACGTCGACCTTGTCCGGCTCGCGCAGCGGCACAACGACGAGGCTGAGGAGGACGTTGTTGGGGACCATCAGCCGGTCGGCTCCCTGGCTGAGGGTGGTGTAGAAGAGGCCGAGCGAGGAGACGGTGCCCTCGAGCGAACCGGCGAGGGCGCCGCCGACCAGCCGCACCCGTTCGCCGACCCGGAAGGGGCGGGTGCTCTGCAGGACGATGCCGGCAAAAATCCCGCCCAGCGCCTGCTGCGCGGCGAGGCCGAGCAGGACCGCGGTGAAGGCGCCGCCGACGGCGAGGGTGCTGGCGGTGACGCCGGCGATCCGCAGCGCCAGGACCACGACCGCGGTCATTGCCAGCAGGCGGATCACGAAGCCGGTGGTTCCCGCGGTAGCGGGGTCGAGCCGCCGGTAGAGACGGGGGGAGAGGCCGCGCGCCAGCCAGTGCGTCGCCGCCGAGCCGACGACGATCAGGATCACCACCGTCCCGGCCCGCACCCACTGCCCGTAGCCCGGCGCGATCGACTTGCGGTTGTAGTAGACGAAGAGCGTCCCGGCGATCAACAACAGCGCCACCAACAGCCCGCCGAACTGCCGTTTCGAGAAACGCGGCGCCAGCTCGTCACCCAGGCCGAGGGCCTGCCAGGCATGGCTGCGGGTCTCGAACAGCTCCCGGGGGAGCCGAGGACGGCGAGGCTGCGGGGACATCACACCCGGCTACCCCGGTGCAATGGCTCCTATTCAGCTGGCGATTGCAGCCATGGCCTCGTCCCGGGTGGTGTGGACCGGGATCGAGAGCTCCAGACCGGTGATTTCCAGCACACGGCGAACCTGGTCGTTCTGGCTGCAGAGGACGAGGGCCCGCCCGTTTTCGCCGCTGTTGAGGCGTTGCCAGGCGCGGACGATCAGGGCGATCCCGGTCGAGTCGATGAACTCGCACTGGGAGAGGTCGATGAGGACCGAGCCCTCATCGCTCTCGAGGGCCCGGTCGAGCGGGCCCTCCAGTTCCGGGGCAGTACTGAGGTCGAGCTCGCCGCGCACGGAGATCGTGCGGACGCCTTGCTCAAGATCCCCGACCTTTACCTCGAAAGGGGCTGGAGTCACGGGTTCGATGCTACCGCAGGACGGGGAAGCGCTTGCATCCTGTTTTGCCCTCCTCTGGCAGGGGTAAGCAGCACTAGATGCGAGGCAGCAGGTTATGCTCGCAACTCCGATGACGAGCCTCGAGGCTGCTGGGGGCAGGCTGCGACTTTGAATACCTCAACCAACGATCGCTCGGGGCTCCAAATGTCCCTTCCGGCCCGGGCCGAGAACGTCGCTGTCGTACGGCACGCTCTCGCTGGCCTGGCCGAACGGCTGGGGATGGACGAGGTCTCCCTGGCTGATCTGAAGACGATCGTCACCGAGGCCTGCATGAACGTCGTCGTCCACGCCTACGCAGGCATGGAGCCCGGCCCGCTCGAGGTTGAGGCCGAGAGCGACGGCGATGGCCTCACGGTCGTGATCCGCGACCACGGCTCCGGCATCCGCCCTCGTCCCGACGTGGAGCGGCCGAGCCTGCGGATCGGGCTGACGCTGATCGCCGCCCTCTCAAGCAGCTTCGAAATCAAGGGCGGGGCCGACAGGGGCACCGAGATCCGCATGCACGTGCCGCTCTCGGCGCGGGAGAACGGAGTCACGACCGGCTCCACCTTCGCTGTTGCCGCCGACGACGAGACCCGGATCAGGGTCGGCCCGCCGGAGATCGTTGGGCCGGTGCTGAGCCGCGCCCTCTCCGCCCTGGCCGCCCGCCAGGACATCAGCGTCGACCGCCTCTCCGACACGATGCTGCTCAGCGATGCGATCTCCGCCCGCGCACCCCAAGGCTTCAGCGATGGGCACGTTTCGCTCAGCATCGCCGAGCTCCCCGCGGGCATCGAGCTCAAGGTGGGGCCGATGACCAATGGCGGCGCCGAGCGCCTGCGCGCCAGCTTCGAGCTGCCGGAGGTGGGCGGCTCGCTGGAGGCGCTGACCGACGAGCTGCGGATCGAAGAGGGCGACGAAGGCGAGTACCTCGTCGTCGGGATCTCCTCGCTGTCGAAGCGCTAGTCGCCGTCGGCGGCGGCGCTCTGCTCGGCAACCTCGGCGCGAATCCGCTCCAGCGTGCGCCGGAGGATGCGGCTGACGTGCATCTGCGAGTGGCCGATCCGTTCGGCGATCTGTGACTGGGTTAGGTCCTCGACGAAACGAAGCTGCAGGACGAGCCGCTCGCGCTCGTCGAGATGGGGGAGGGCGCCCTCGAGCGCCAGCTTGTCCTCGACCAGCTCAAAGCCCGCGTCCTCGTCGCCGACCCACTCCGAGGCGGGCGATTCTTCGGAGTCCTCGCCGCCGACCGGCCGGTCAAGCGAGAGCGGGCGGCGGTTGTGGTTGGCCTCGAGCACTTCGAGCACGTCGGTGGGGTCGACTTCGAGCTTCTCGGCGATCTCTGGCACCGAGGGAGAGCGCTGCAGTTGGACCGTTAGCTCTGAGATCGCCTTCTCGACCTCAGCCATGCGGTCGTGTAATCCGCGCGGAACGCGCACCGTCCAGACGCGGTCGCGGAAGTGTCGCTTCAGCTCGCCGAGGATCGTCGGCGAGGCGAAGGCGGTGAAGGGGGCGCCGCGCTCGGGGTCGAAGCGGTCGATCGCGTTGACCAGGCCGAGGCTCGCGACCTGGAGGAGGTCGTCGAAGGACTCGCTGGCGCCGCGGTAACGAAGCGCCAGGTTTTTCGCAAACGGCAGGTAGCGGCGGACGAGCTCTTCGCGAATCGCCGGGTCGCGGTCTTTGACGAACCGCGCCCAGAGCTCGCGCTCGCTGGCCAGACCCTCACCGGGGCCGGGGGACGACTGGTCTTTGCGGGTGTCTTCGCTGTTCACAGCACTGATCGATTAGGCGGCGTTACTTAAGCAAACGTCGCTGCCCTGTGAGCGTCAGTCCGAGGCCGTGCAGCGCGACGGCGTTTTTTACCGTCGGGGCAACGATAGCGCCATGGCAGCGCGGGCTTCGGCTCAATCGCCTGCGGTCGTCTTCGCCCGTGAACCAGAACCTTCGGCCGGGGCGAACTCGCCGCCTGCGAGGCGTTTTGCTCGGCCTTGGGAGACGGCCTCGCGCAGCGCTTCGCGGAAGCGGCCGGGGCCCCAGTAGCGACCGCCGACGCGGCGCGCCAGCTCCTGGCGGTTGGCGCTGCCCTGCTCGCGCAGGGCGGTCTCGATGATCGCGACCTCGCTGTCGAGCGGGACCGGGGGGTGCGGTCCCGACACGCCCATCGCCCGGGCCGAGGAGAGCGGCCCCGGCCCTGGCCGCCAGCGCCCGGGTGCCCGCCGTCCCACGGCGGCGCGGGGGGGAGGCTCGGCGGTTTCGGGCTGAGCACTCTCGGTCCCCTCCGCGGTCAGCGGCTCGGCCACCTCCTCGAGCTGTTTCTGCTCGGCTCGGACGCCAAAGAGGAGCTCGGCGAAACCGCCGATCGACATCACCACGGCGCCGATGAAGAAACCGATCGCGACCTGATCCTGGCTGCCGCTGGCAATCAGGTGACCGAAGAGGATCGGGCCGACGATGCCGCCGGCGGCGGTCCCGACCGCGTAAAAGAAGGCGATCGACAGCGCCCGCGTCTCCATCGGGAAGATCTCGCTCACGGTCAGGTAGGCGGAACTGGCGCCGGCCGAGGCGAAGAAGAAGATCGCGATGATGAAGGCCATGAACGACCAGGTGGTGAGCCCCCCACCGAGCAGCATGACGCCGAGGATCGCGGTCAGCACGGCCGAGATCAGGTAGGTCCCGGTGACCATCGGTTTGCGCCCGATGGTGTCGAAGAAGCGCCCGAGGAGCAGCGGACCCATGAAGTTCGAGGCGGCGAAGATCGCGATGTAGATCGGGATCGTCCCCGAGTCGACTTCGAAGAATTCGCCCAGCAGGGTGCCGAGGTCGAAGGTGACGGCGTTGTAGAGAAAGGCCTGGCCGACGAAGAGCGAGAGACCGAGGATCGTCCGCCGCGGGTATTTCTGTAACGCCGTGCGGGCGATCTCGCGGAACGGAATCCGCTCGCGCTGGTGGACGACGAGCGAGCTGTCAGGCTCGGAGAGCTTCTGCCCGGTCTCTTCCTCCACGCCGCGCTCGATGTCGCCGACGATCTCCTCCGCCTCCTCCTCGCGCCCGTGGATGAAGAGCCAGCGCGGACTCTCCGGCACGTGGCGGCGGACGATCAGGATCCCGAACGCCAGCAGGGCGCCAAGGGCGAAGGCGAGGCGCCAGCCGACATCGGTGGCGAAGAGGGTGGTGTCGAGCAGCGCCACCGCGGCGAAGGCGCCAGCCGCGGCGCCGACCCAGTAGCTGCCGTTGATGATCAGGTCGACCCTGCCGCGAACCCGTGCCGGGATCAGCTCGTCGATCGCCGAGTTGATTGCCGCGTACTCGCCGCCGATGCCGGCGCCGGTGAAGAAGCGGGCCGCGTAGAAGTACCAAGCGGTCCAGGAGAAGGCGGTGGCGATGGTGGCCACGATGTACAGCCCGAGGGTGATGAGGAAAAGCTTCTTACGCCCGAGCCGGTCGGTCAGCTGGCCGAAGAAGAGGGCGCCTAAGCAGGCACCTCCGACATAGAAGGCCGCCGCAGTACCGATTTGGCTGGCATCGAGGGTAATTCCGCTGCCCGGTTCGGTCAGGCGGTCGCCGATGCTGCCGACGATCGTTACCTCGAGGCCGTCGAGGATCCAGACCGTCCCCAGGCCGATGATCACCAACCAGTGGAAGCGCGACCAAGGCAGCCTGTCCAATCGCGCTGGGACCCGGGTCTCGATCGTGCCGGTCTGGTTCTCCCCGTTGCTCATCGCCGCTCCTCTCTCCTCCTGCAGGTGGTCACGACACCCACCCTCATTCCCTAAAGGAAGGGGAATCAATCCTTTAGCGCCAGGAGGCGGAAGCTGCGGCGCAGCGGGTACGACTCAGCGCCCGTCCCGGCGGCAGGGGCGGGCGCTGAGGGTGTTTCAGAGACGCTTAAGAGGCGGCGGACTTCGCTTCGCTCGCCGCAGTCTCGTCGGTCTTCTTCAGTTCGTCTGCGGAGGGCGATTTGAAGTGCATCAGATGCACCTTGGCGAGCGTCCCGGCATCGCTGCCCGCAGCAAGCCGCTTCGAAGCTTCGGCCTGGATCTCGATCAGGCGGTCGAGGGCCCCGTCGAGCAGGTCGGAGACGTCGGACCAACCCTGCTGGTCGAGGACCATCGGAGTCCGGCTGATGTGCATGTCGTCGACTTCGTCGAGGGTGCCAGCTTTGGAGGCAGCCTCAAGATCTTCGAAGGCGGATTTGAGAACGGCTCCGGCGATCCCTGGTCGAAGTCCGGCGGGCATGTGCTCCCACTGGTCATCGCTGAGGAACTGACGGCGGGTAGCCCGGTAGAAGTGCTCGGTGGCGCCACGTCGCTGCTTGGTGTCGACAAGCTCGATGCAGTCGTATTTCTCCAGCACGCGCACGTGGTAGGCGACGAGGTTGAGGCTCTGGTCGAGCTGCTGGGCGAGCATGTTTGGGCTCGCAACTTTCTCGTTCAGGATGATCAGGATCTGAACGCGGAGCGGATGGGCGAACGCTTTCGCAACGATCTGTTCGACGCCGTCTTTCTTGTTTTTCGTCTTCGGCAAGGCCTTTGTCCTTAAGGGTCGGTTCCTGGGGTTATTGGCCGATAACAAGACTTTACATCTTGTCAATCAGGATTTTCACAACGGTCCCGCGTTTTCCGAATATTGACGAGGTTTGCTGGTCTTCCCTTGATTGCTGGAATCAATTAGAGTATTAATTGGTCAGCCGCTTTAGAGCGGCACGCCGCCGGGAAAGGCGGCGGGGGAAATCAGGGAAGAAAAGGGAGGTGGATCATGCAGATGGCAACCACGCGGGTCATTCCGTCTTTCACCATCAAGGGCAGCTGAGCTGCCCCAGCTGGAGACGGCGATCGGGGCGCTTGAGAAACCTCCAGGGATGAAGCCTTGGAAGTGCCTCAAATCGTCGCCGCGATCGCCGTCCCGGTTGCTTTTCGCCTTCTAGTTCTCGTTACCGGTCCAGCAGCTCGTCAAACCGCAACGCCGCCCGCGTCGGGGCGACGAATTCCGTCCCCTGATGGAGCAGGCCGACGGCGGCAAGGTCGCGGACCGCCCGTTCGATTCCATCGTGCTCGGCGAAGCCGCCGCAGCCGCCGCTCACTTCACGCAGCAGCTCCTCCAGCGTCAGTCGGGTCGGGTGCAGGTCCAGCAACTGCCGCAGCACCGCCGACTCCACGCTCTCGTCTTCCGCCCAGGTCGTTCTGTTCTCTTCTATCTGGTTCATCGTCCCTCCCTTGCCTCAAGTCGCGGCGCCCCTGGAGATCTCCCCGGCCGCGCCGCCGTTTCTTTCCCCTAGCCCAAGGATGTCCCGTGCCCAGGGCGCCTCCACCGCGCTGCGGTAGAAGTGCTCGACCGAGCCGCGGGACGGCTTCGTGCCGACCAAGATGGTTGCACCGCGTTCGGCCAGTACCCGGACGTGGTAGCTGACGTTGCCGAGCGGATGTCGCAGCGCCGCCGCCAGCTCGCGCGGGCTGCGTGCCTCGCCGTCCGCCAGCTCACGCAGAATGCGTCGCCGCAGCGGATGACGGAGCGCCATCAGCAGGTCGTTGTCGTCTGGTTTGCCGAGCGATCCCATGGCCGACTCGACTATAGGGATCGGCGGAGACGTGTTGTCTGCGCAAGCTGCTGTCTGCGAGAGATCCTGCGGCCGCCGGGCTTCAGGCGTCCTCGCGGACACCGCCCATCTCGGTGAAGACGGCGGTGTAGTGACCGTCCTCGCGCTTCTCGTCGGCGATCACATGGGAGACCGCGTTGATCAGCGCCAGATGGGTGAATGCCTGGGGGAAGTTGCCGAGGTGGCGCCCCGACTCCGCCTCCAGCTCCTCCGCGAAGAGATCGAGCCAGCCGGCCGCCTCGAGCAGGCGCTCGCAGAGCTCTCGCGCCCGCCGCCGCTCGCCGATCTCGGAGAGGGCGGAGACCAGCCAGAACGAGCAGATCAGGAAGGTGCCCTCCTTGCCCTGCAGGCCGTCGTCGGTTTCGTCCACCTTGTAGCGGAGGACGAGGCCGTGCTCGGTCAGGTCCGTGGCGATCGCGTTGACGGTGTCGCGCACCCGCGGGTCGTCGGGCGGCAGGAAGCGGAAGAGGGGGATCAGCAGCAGCGAGGCGTCGAGCGCGTCGGTGTCGTAGTGCTGGCGGAAGACCCCGTCGCGGACTCCGCGCTCGAGGATCTCGGCTTTGATCTCATCCGCCTTCGCCTGCCACTCCTCGGCTATGGACTGCCATTCCTCGCCCCGCTCGTCCTCGGGCACCCAGCGGGCGAGCCGGGCGCCGCGGTCGACGGCGACCCAGATCATCAGCTTCGAGCTGACGTAGTGCTGGGGCTCCCCGCGGGACTCCCAGATCCCCTGGTCGGGGTGCGGCCAGGCCTCGATCGCCGCTTCCACCTGATAGCGGATCAGCTCCCGGTCGGCCGGGGTGCCACTCCCCCGCAGCGCTTTCTCATGGACGTAGACGGAGTCGAGGAGGGATCCCCAGACGTCGTTCTGCCGCTGGTCGTAGGCGCCGTTGCCGGTCCGCACGGGCTTCGCGCCGCCGTAGCCGGAGAGGTGGTCGAGGGTCTTCTCGGTCAGCTCGCGCTCGTGGTCGATCCCGTACATGATCTGCAGGTCCGGATGGTCCCGGCAGACGTTGACGATGAAGCGCATGAAGTCGCGTGCCTCGTGGTCGAAGCCGAGCGTGTGCAGGGCCCAGAGGGTGAAAGTCGAGTCGCGGATCCAGCAGAAGCGGTAGTCCCAGTTGCGTTCGCCGCCGGGGGTCTCCGGCAGTGAGGTGGTGGGGGCGGCGACGATCGCGCCGGTGGGGGTGTAGGTGAGGCCCTTGAGGACGAGGGCGGAGCGCTGCAGGTGGATGCGCCAGGGGTGGTCGGGGAAGTCGCCGTCGCGCAGCCATTCGCGCCAGAACTCTTCGGTCGAGTCGATCCGCTCCAGCGCCTCGGGGGCGCTGCGCGGGCCGCCGAGATCGCCGTCGCTCCAGGTGAGGGCGCAGAAAGCGGTCTCGTCTTCGCGCAGGGTGACCTTGCCGCGGGCTGCTCCGTCGGCGATCTCCAGATGCATGTCACTGGTCAGCAGCAGCTCGGTCCCGTCCTCGGCGGCGGCCACCGCTTCGCCGAGCTCGCCGCCGCTCCAGCGCGCCCCCTCGACGCCGTAGCCGAAGCGCGGCAGGCACTCCATCTCCATCTCGACCTCGCCGTCGATGCAGGTCATCGTTCGCAGTAGCGAGCGGTCATTCTCGTGGGCGGTCTCGGGGCGACCGCGGTTCTGCGACTCATCGCCGCCGGCGGAGGCCCAGTCGGCGATCGTCAGCGCGTCTTTGACCACGACCCAGCCGGTGTCGGTCACCCAAGTCGTCTCGATCACCAGCGTCCCCGGCGAGTAACGGCGGCTGATCGGGACGATCACCCCTTTCGGACGCAGCCACATGTGACCGGCGCCGCGGTCGAGCAGGGCGGCGAAGGTGCTGGGCCCGTCGAAGCGCGGAGTGCAGAGCCACTCGACGCTGCCGCTGAAGGAGACGAGCGCGGCGGTGTGACAGTCGGAGAGGAAGCCGTAGCTCCCGATCGGGGGAAACTGGTCGTCGAGGGAGCTCACGGACGCTGCCAAGCTAGCAGCGCGGCTACGCTGAATCCCGATGATCGTGCCGTTCGCCCACGTGGCCGGCGTCTTCGCCCCGCTGGAGCTGGTGCCTCTGCTGCTGGCCGCCGTGCTGTACGCGAAGCGCGCCTCGACGCTCGCCGACAAAGACCGCCCGGTGCCGCTCTGGCGACAGGTCTGCTTCGCCGCCGGCCTGCTGACGATCGTCGTCGCCCTGGTCTCGCCGATTGCCCACATCGGCGAGGAGCTGGTGATCGCCCACATGGTCGAGCACCTGCTGCTCGGGGACATCGCGACCCTGCTGCTGGTGCTGGGGCTGACGGGACCGCTGCTGCAGCCGATCCTCGCAATCCGCTTTTTCGACCGGCTGCGGATCCTCGCCCACCCGCTCGTCGCCCTGCCGCTCTGGACGCTCAACTTTTACTTCTGGCACGTACCGGCGCTCTATGACGCCGCCTACGGTGGGGCGCCGGTCCACGCCCTGGAGCACGTCAGCTTCATCTTTTTCGGCTGCCTGATGTGGATGCCGGTCTTCGGGCCGCTGCCGAAGCCGCAGTGGTTCACGGCGCCCTGGAAAGTGGGTTACGTGATCGTCGTGCGCTTCGCCGGGGCGATCCTCGGCAACGTCCTGATGTGGTCGGGCTCGGTGCTCTACCCGGTCTACGCGTCGGGAGAGCGCTACTGGCACATCTCGCCGATCGCCGACCAGAGCACCGCCGGCGTCGTGATGATGGTCGAGGGGACCTTTCTCGGCCTCGGCCTGCTCGCCTGGTTCTTCTTCGAGTGGTCGCGAGAGGGGATCGAGAAGCAGCGCCTGCTCGATCTGGCATTCGAGCGGGGGGTCGAGCTCGACGAGCGCCGGGCGCAACGGGCGGTCGCGGCGGGGCAGGGGAAACGGCTGGAGAAGCAGATCCTCGAAGGTGGTCAGGGGCCCCATGTCGTCGCTCGATAGAGCTCGAGCTTGGTTCGTGACGGGACCGGTCGGCCGCGGCCTTTCCTTCGCGATCGATTTCTCCGTCGCCCTGCGGACGATGCTGGCGCGGCGGCAATGATCGATCCTCTAGGGTCACGCGTTCGATGAAGACCACCGTCAAAGAGCTGCCCAACTCCCGCGCCGAAGTCCAGGTCGAGGTTCCCGCCGCCGACGTGGAGAAGGCGACCTCCCGCGCTGCCCGTGCCCTGGCGAAAGAGATGCGCTTGCCCGGCTTCCGCGCCGGCAAAGCGCCGACCTCGTTGGTGATCCAGCGGGTCGGCTTCACCACCGTCCTGCAGGAGGCGATCCGCGAGGCGCTGCCGGAGTGGTACGAACTGGCGCTGTTCGACTCGAATGTGAGCCCGATCGGCGACCCGGACATCGAGATGGTCTCGACCCCGGACGACGAGGGGGAGTCACTCGAGTTCAAGTTCACCGTCGGCGTGCGGCCGGCGGCCGAGCTCGGCACTTACAAAGGGCTCGAGGTCGGCAAAGAGGAGAAAGAGGTCCCCGACGAAATCGTCGACACCGAGGTCGAGCGGATTCGCGAGGGCTTCGCCCGCCTGGAGCAGGTCGATCGCGCCGGCGCCGAGGGCGATTCACTGCTGATCGACTTCGAGGGCTTCGCCGACGGCACCCCCTTCCAGGGAGGCGCGGCTGAGGACTACCTGCTGGCGCTCGGATCGGGTCAGCTGATCGAGGGCTTCGAGGAGCAGCTGGTGGGGGCGAGCGCGGGGGAGGATCGCGAGGTCAAGGTCACTTTCCCGGCCGATTACCAGGCCGAGCACCTGGCTGGCAAGGACGCCCTCTTCAAAGTCAAGGTCAAAGAGGTGCGGGAGAAAGTCCTGCCGGAGCTGGACGACGACTTCGCCTCCGACGCCTCCGAGTTCGACACCCTGGAGGAGCTGCGGGCCGACATCCGCGAGAAAGTCGGCGTTGCGCTGGGCAGCCGGGCCGAAGAAGATTTCCGGATCGAGGCGATCGACGCCGCGGTCGAAGAAGCGACGGTCGACGTCCCTGTCGAGCTGGCGACGGCACGGGCGACCGAACGCTGGGAGCGGATGGAACGGCAGCTCGCCGGTCGTGGCATGGACCCGAACGCCTTCCTGCAGATGCAGGGCAAAACCCGCGACGAGCTGATCGAGGAGACGAAGCCCGACGCGGAAAAAGAGCTGAAGCGCGAGGCCGTGGTTACGGCGATCGCCGAGGCGGAGGGGATCGAGGTCTCCGAGGAGGAGATGGTCGAGGCGCTCGAGCACAGCGCCGAACACGAACGGACGACCCCGGAGAAATTGCTGGAGCGACTGCGCCAGAGTGGCCGCGACTCGATGGTCCGCGAAGACATTCGCGCCCGCAAAGCAATCGAGCTTGTGGCAGATGCGGCCAAACCGATCCCCAAAGAGGAAGCCGACGCTCGCAAAGAGCAGGCTGAGGCGCGGGAGAAAATCCTGGCGCCCGAGCAGGGGCAGGGCAAGCCGAGCGAGCTCTGGACTCCGGGCAGCGACTGACGTTTCCCGGTAGGGGGAGGGGTGGGTGTCCCTCTCGCTTCCTGGGTTCCTCGCCTCTAAGTAAGCCGTCTCTCGCTAAGTGATCTGTGCGAGGAACAGGACGCCGGGCGCGAGAGGGACACCCACCCCTCCAACAATCGAGCTCTGGCAGACGTGGGCCACCGACATCTTCTTCAGCCCAACAGTTCCGTGGTTCCTTTGTCCGGCTATACACGACTAAGGAACCACGGAACTGCCGATCCTCGGCCGCCGCTCGTTCCGTGGTTCCTTAGTCCGGATATAGAGGACAAAGGAACCACGAGATGCAGATCTCCAGCATCACCCCAAAGTTGTGGTTCCTTTTGCACCTATGCCGTCTGAAAGGAACCACGGAACTGGCAGATCCTGCAGGAGCTCAAAGCTGCAGTTCCTTATGCACGAGATAGGTGCTTAAGGAACCTCGGAAGCGTTGAAGCGGCTCGTGGAGGGGTCCGGTCACCCTTCCCGCGGCTTGTACTTTTTCGGCGTCCACGCCCCGCGGTAGACAGCTGCGGCTCCACCGAAAGAAGTTGAGCGGGAAGGGTGACCGGACCCCTCTTCCGCCTTCTATAGAGTCCCGAACGATGAGTCCTTTGGTGCCGATGGTGGTTGAGCAGACGTCGCGTGGGGAGCGGGCGTTTGACATTTACTCACGCTTGCTGGGCGAGCGGATCATCTTTCTTGGCACGCCGGTCACCGACGACATTGCCAACCTGATCGTGGCTCAGTTGCTGCACCTGGAGTCGGAGGACCCGGACAAGGACGTCAGCCTCTACGTCAACTCGCCGGGCGGTTCGGTTTATGCCGGGCTGGCGATCTACGACACGATGCAGTTCATAAAACCCGACGTGCAGACGATCTGCGTCGGGGTGGCAATGAGCATGGGGGCGTTGCTGCTCAGCGGAGGCGCCGCCGGCAAGCGGATGGCGCTGCCGAACTCGAAGATCCTGATCCACCAGGTCTCGGCCGGCTTCCAGGGCCAGGCGACCGATATCGAGATCCACGCCAAAGAGATCATCGAAGTCCGCCGGCGGCTCGACGAGATCATCGCCCAGCACACCGGACAGTCGTTCGAGAAGGTCACGAAAGACACCGAACGCGACTACTTCATGAGCGCGGACGAGGCGAAGGAGTACAACATCGTCGACCGCGTGATCGAGCACCACTGAGGCGCGCCGCCGCTCTAGTCGTCGCTCTGGTGGCCCTCGCCGCCGCTCCCGCCTCAGCGCAGATCTCCAGCCGCGACGGCGGCGTTCCTTACTACGGCCACGTCTTCCCGGTTCAGGGACCGCACGGGGTCCGGGGGGCGGTTGGGATGTACCACGCGCCGCGCAGCGACGGGCGCATCCACGAAGGCTTCGACATCACCGCCGCCTGCGGGACGCCGCTGGTGGCGGTGCGCAACGGCCGGGTACTGCAACGCGGCTACGACCCGGTCCTCTACGGCAACTACCTCCTGCTCCATGGCGAAGGTGAGCAGCGCAGCTACTTCTACGCCCACATGCCGCGCTTGGCCCGCGTCCACCAGGGGGAGAGGGTGTGGGAGGGCGAGCGGGTCGGCTCGGTGGGCGAAACCGGCAACGCTCGCGGCCTCGGCTGTCACCTGCATTTCGAGATCCACGTCCACGGCGTCGCGATCAACCCCGAACCCGATCTGCGTCGCTGGGACCGTTACAGCTGATCGTCCGGCCGCAGCGCCCGTTCGAACCAGAGGTCGGCTTTCGGGTTCTCGTTGTAGGCGGGGACCTCGCGGTAGCCGGCGGAGCGGTAGAGGCCGACGGCGGGGGTGAGGTAGTCGGAGGTGTCGAGGCGGACGGCGCGGCAGCCGTGTTCGAGGGCGATCTCGTCGAGGCGGGCGAGGATCTGGCGGCCGAGGCCGGTGCCGCGGAAAGCGGGGGCGACGTACATGCTCTTCACCTCGGCGATCTCGGTGTCGAGGTAGCGGACGCCGCCGAGCCCGGCGGCTTCGCCGTCGACCCGCGCCAGTAGCAGCACGCCGCTGGGCGGCGTCAGGTCCGTCGGCGGTCCCTTGGCGACCTCCTCATCGAGGTCGATGCCAGCCTCTTCACGGTCGTAGACGAGCGGCCCGTCAGCCTCGCGGACGAAGTCCGCATAGAGCCTCCGCACCTCCGGATCGTCTCGGCTGATCGGCTCCATGTTCAAAGTCACGCAATTGACGCTAACGGGTTGCAGAATTTCTCCATTCTGCGCGCCACAGGCGCGTTTTCGCCTGGCACAATCCCTCTTGTGAATCGGAAGGAATTGTCTGAAGCCATCGAAGCGGCGCGAAAGCGGCAGGACGCCGCGTTGGCGAAGCAGGAAGCCGCGGTTGCAAGGCAGGAAGCCGCAGTTACGAAGCACGAAGCGACGGTGGCCAAATACGAAGCGGTTGCGGCCCGTCATGAAGTTGGAGCAGCCAAAGCGGAAGAGTCCTTCATCGAGGCGAGGGCGGCGCGGGAACGCAGCGACAAGGAAGCCGAAGAGCACAGGCGCTGGATGGAGCGGGTAATGGTCGAAGGGCGCGAAAGGACGGAACAGATCGTCGCCGAGCTGAAAGACCAACGGGACGAGCGGCGGGCGTTGCTGGAGGCGCTGTTCAAGGTGATGGATCGGCTTGACCGACAACCGCCCCCTCCGCCCAACCTGCGCTCCGCCTGAGACCGTGCTCAGACCCGCAGTTCGTAGCTGACCCACTCCGAGCGCTCGGCACCGGTGGAGTCGTAGAGGCGCTGGGCAGTCGTGTTGTCGGGGGCGGTGGACCACTCGACGTAGGGGACGCCGCGCTCGCGGGCGACTTCGGCGGTCGCCTCGATCAGGGCGCGGCCGACTCCCCCGCCGCGGGCGTCCTCCGCTACGTAGAGATCGTTCATCAGCACCGACTCGACCGCCTCCAGCGAGCTGAAGTGCCAATAGAGGCAGGCGTAGCCAATCAGGCGCTTATCGCGGCGGGCGCCGAGCAGGAGCCCGTCCTCGCTCGGGGCGAGGAAGCGGCGGAAGAAGGTGCGGTTGCGTCCCTCGTCGATCTCCTCCACTTCGTAGAAACGCTGGTAGGCGGCGATCAGCGGCAGCAGCTGCTCGAACTCCTCGTCGGCGATCGGCGCGATCTCGATCCCAGCAGCCATCCGCTCACGGTAGCGCCACGCAAGGCTGCGCTCATGTGAAGGGACAGCCGAGCCGATGCCGTAAACGTCCCTCACGAACCGGTGCAGGTCCCCGTCTAAGCTGTTGGGAGCCGCCGGAGGCAAGAGATTTCGTCCCGATTTAGGAGGGGATTCCGCTGGCACGTCCTTCAGACTCGAATGAGCAGCTCCTCTGCAGCTTCTGCGGCAAGTCGCAGCGCCAGGTCAAAAAGCTGATCGCCGGCCCCGGCGTCTACATCTGCGACGAGTGCATCGACCTCTGTAACGAGATCATCGACGAGGAGCTGACGGCGCCGCCGGCCTTCGAGCTGGAGAACCTGCCGAAACCGCGGGAAATCCACGACGTGCTGCAGGAGTACGTGGTCGGCCAGGACGCGGCCAAGCGGGCGCTCTCGGTTGCGGTCTACAACCACTACAAGCGGGTCCAGATCGCCCAGTCCGACGAGACCGACGTCGAGCTGCAGAAGTCGAACATCATGATGTTGGGCCCGACCGGCTGCGGCAAGACGTTGCTGGCCCAGACCCTGGCGCGCATCCTCAACGTCCCCTTCGCGATCGCCGACGCAACGGCGCTGACCGAGGCCGGCTACGTCGGCGAGGACGTCGAGAACATTCTCTTGAAGCTGATCCAGGCCGCCGACTTCGACGTCAAAAAGGCGGAAACGGGGATCATCTACATCGACGAGATCGACAAGATCGCGCGCAAAGCCGACAACCCGTCGATCACCCGCGACGTATCCGGCGAAGGCGTCCAGCAGGCGCTGCTGAAGATCCTCGAGGGGACCACTGCTTCGGTGCCGCCGCAGGGCGGGCGCAAGCACCCCCACCAGGAGTTCCTGACGATCGATACCACCAACATCCTCTTCGTCTGCGGCGGCTCCTTCGCCGAACTCGACAAGGTGATCGAGCGGCGGGTCGGCGACCGCGGGATCGGCTTCGGCGCCGAAATCTCCTCGCGCGAGAAGAAGGACGCCGGCGAGTGGTTCGAGCAGGTGCTGCCCGAGGACCTGGTCGAGTACGGCCTGATCCCCGAGTTCATCGGCCGCTTGCCGGTGATCACGGCGATCCATCAGCTCAGCCGCGACGACCTCTGCACGATCCTGACCGAGCCGCGGCACGCCCTCACCCGCCAGTTCCAGCGCTTCTTCGAGTTCGACGACATCGAGCTGGTCTTCTCCGAGGACAGCCTCGAGGCGATCGCCAACAAAGCCCTGGAGCGGGAGACCGGCGCCCGCGGCCTGCGCTCGATCCTCGAGGAGACCCTGCTCGACGTCCAGTTCGAACTGCCTTCGCGCCGCGACGTGACCAAGTGCGTCGTCACCAAGGAGACGATCACCGAGGGTCGCCGCCCGACCCTGGTCACCGAGGCGGTCCAGCAGGACATCGGCCCGGCCGACGAGGGGCTCAGCGAGGAATCGGCTTAGGCCTTCCGAGCTTGTCCCCGCCATAGTGGGGACAAACTCGGAAGCGTCTATCTAGACTCGCCGCGTGGACGCGGCGCAGCGGAAGAAACTCGAGGAAACCACGCGGTACGACCCCTCGGAGGTCGAGGGGCGGATCTTCGCCGAGTGGATCGAGGGCGGGTATTTCCACCCGACGGCGGAGGGGGCGCCGGAGGAGAATTTCTCGGTCGCGATCCCGCCGCCGAACGTGACCGGGGTCCTGCATATGGGGCATGCGCTGAACGGCTCGATGCAGGATGCACTGGTGCGGATGAACCGGATGCGCGGCCGCAACACGCTCTGGATCCTCGGGACGGACCACGCCGGGATCGCCACCCAGGCGGTGGTCGAGAAAAAGCTGAAGAAAGAAGGGAAATCGCGCCGCGACCTCGGCCGCGATGCCTTCGTCGAGCGGGTCTGGGAGTGGAAAGCGGAGTACGGCTCGCGGATCGTCGAGCAGTACAAGCGGCTTGGCGCCTCCTGTGACTACGAGCGCGAGCGCTTCACCCTCGACGAGGGCTACGTTCGCGCTGTCTACCGGGTCTTCAAGCAGCTCTTCGACAAGGGCTACATCTACCGCGACAACTACATGGTCAACTGGGACCCGGGCTCGCACTCGGCGATCTCCGATCTCGAGGTCGAGAACCGCGAGGTCGAGGACGTCCTCTACTCGATCGACTACCCGGTCGAGGGCTCCGACCGGGTTCTGACCGTCGCCACCGTGCGGCCGGAGACGATGCTCGCCGACACCGCCGTCGCCGTGAACCCCGACGA
>Ga0207656_10000086_pt1 | contig 34526 bp, 42 predicted proteins | sample KBSCornC12_FD_184297 | JGI IMG/M metagenome (GOLD analysis project Ga0207656, IMG submission 184297) | Corn rhizosphere microbial communities from Kellogg Biological Station, Michigan, USA - KBS Corn C1-2 (SPAdes) (version 2) | ecosystem: Host-associated > Plants > Roots > Rhizosphere > Soil ...
TAGCTGTCTAGGCATGAGGCATATCGCCATCTTGGCGCCAATGCCTTGGCTAGACAGCTAAAACGATTAATCAGGGGATTACCTTAGGTACCTACCGTTCGTCCGAGCGAGGGGGTCAAAAGCAATGAGCGCATCCGTCATTGAAACCGTGTCAATCGGGCCTAAGGTAGGGCACACATGCACACTGGTTCGAGGACGTCATGACCCAAGCGTTGATCTTTGATGCAATACGCACCCCACGTGGCAAAGGCAAGCCGGACGGTGCCTTGCACAGCGTCAAGCCGGTGAACCTGGTGGCCGGCCTGCTCACCGCGCTGGCCCGACGCAGTGACCTCGACACTCATCAAGTGGACGACATCGTGCTCGGCTGCGTGACCCCGGTAGGCGACCAGGGCGCCGACATCGCCAAGACCGCGGCGCTGGTGGCGGACTGGGACATCAGCGTCGCCGGCGTGCAGGTCAACCGCTTCTGCGCGTCTGGCCTGGAGGCGGTGAACCTGGGGGCGATGAAAGTCCGCTCCGGCTTCGAGGACCTGGTGGTGGTCGGCGGTGTCGAGTCCATGTCCCGCGTGCCCATGGGCAGTGACGGCGGCGCCTGGGTGCTCGACCCGCAGACCAATATGCACAGTCACTTCACCCCACAGGGCATTGGCGCTGACCTGATCGCCACCCTGGAAGGTTTCACCCGCGAGGACGTCGACGCCTTTGCCCTGCATTCGCAGCAGAAAGCGGCGAGGGCGCGTGCAGACGGTGCCTTCAACAAGTCGCTGATCGCGGTGCAGGACCAGAACGGCATCGTGCTGCTGGACCATGACGAATTCATTCGCGGCGACTCCACCCTTGAAGGCCTCGGCAAGCTCAAGCCGAGTTTCGAAATGATGGGGCAGATGGGCTTCGATGCCACCGCGTTGCGGGTCTACAGCCATGTAGAGCGCATCCATCACGTACACACCCCCGGCAACAGTTCCGGCATCGTCGACGGGGCGGCGCTGATGTTGATCGGCTCCGAAGCCAAGGGGCGTGAACTGGGCCTGCAACCCAGGGCACGTATCGTTGCCACGGCGGTCACCAGTACCGATCCGACCATCATGCTCACCGGTCCCGCGCCCGCCACGCGCAAGGCCCTGGCCAAGGCCGGCCTGCGCGTCGAAGACATCGACCTGTTCGAGGTCAACGAAGCGTTTGCCTCGGTGGTGCTCAAGTTCATCAAGGACATGGGCATCGACGCCGCACGTGTGAACGTCAACGGCGGCTCGATTGCCATGGGGCACCCGTTAGGAGCGACCGGCTGCGCGATCCTCGGCACCCTGCTCGACGAACTCGAAGTACGCCAGCAGCGCTATGGCCTGGCCACCCTGTGTGTTGGCGGTGGCATGGGCATCGCCACCATTATCGAACGCCTCTGAGCCCAAGGAATTTGTCATGACCCAAGCCATTCGTTACGAAAAAGGCCAGGACGGCATCGTGGTGCTGACCCTCGACATGCCCGGCCAAAGCGCCAACACCATGAACGGCGTATACCGCGCGGCCATGGCGGCCACGGTCGAGCGCCTGGAGACGGAAAGGGACAGCATCGCCGGCGTCGTCATCACCTCGGCGAAGAAAACGTTTTTTGCCGGTGGCGATCTCAATGAACTGATCAAGGTCGACAAGGCCCACGCCAAGGATTTCTATGACGGTGTGCGGGTGTTGAAAGCGCAACTGCGGCGCCTGGAAACCCTCGGTAAGCCCGTGGTGGCCGCCATCAACGGTGCGGCACTCGGGGGCGGCTGGGAGATTTGCCTGGCATGCCATTACCGCGTCGCGCTGGACGACAAGTCGGTGCAGTTGGGCTTGCCGGAAGTCACCCTGGGCCTGCTGCCGGGGGGCGGCGGGGTGGTGCGCATGGTGCGTATGCTGGGGCTGGAAAAGGCCTTGCCGTATTTGCTCGAAGGCAAGAAAGTGCGGCCGCAACAGGCGCTGCAAGCCGGCTTGATCAACGAACTGGCGGCGGATCGCGATGAGTTGCTGGCCAAGTCCCGCGCCTGGATTCTGGCCAATCCGGACGCCAGGCAACCGTGGGACAACAAGGCCTACCAGATTCCAGGCGGCACCCCTTCGAACCCAAAAGTTGCACAGATGCTGGCAATAGCGCCGTCGATTTTGCGCAGTAAAACCAACGGCTGTTTCCCCGCCCCGGAGAAAATTCTCTGTGCGGCCGTCGAGGGCGCCCAGGTAGACTTCGACACCGCGCACCTGATCGAAACCCGTTACTTCACCGAGTTGGTGACGGGGCAGGTGGCAAAAAACATGATCGGCACCTTCTGGTTCCAGCTTAACGAGATCAACGCCGGCAGCTCGAGGCCGCAAGGGTTTGCGCCGTATATCACGCGTAAAGTCGGCGTGCTCGGTGCGGGGATGATGGGGGCGGGTATTGCCTATGTCAGCGCCAGTGCAGGCATCGAGGTGGTGCTCAAGGACATCAACCTGGCGGCCGCCGAGAAGGGCAAGGTGCATTCGGCGGTGCTGCTGGACAAGAAGGTCAGCCGTGGGCAATTGACCGCCGAGCAGCGGGAAACCATTTTGGCGCGGATTCGTCCTACGGCCTCTGATACTGATCTGGCAGGCTGCGACTTGATCATCGAAGCGGTATTCGAAGATCGTGAACTCAAGGCCAAGGTCTCGGCCGCTGCGCAAAGCGTGGTCGGCGCCGACGCCGTGATCGCCTCCAACACCTCCACCTTGCCCATCAGCGGCCTGGCCACGGCGGTGCCGGATCAGGCCAGGTTCATTGGCCTGCACTTCTTCAGCCCGGTGGACAAGATGCCGCTGGTGGAAATCATCAAGGGCGCACGCACCAGCGACGAAACCCTGGCCCGGGGTTTCGATTTCGTCCTGCAAATCAAGAAAACCCCGATCGTGGTCAATGACAGCCGTGGCTTCTTCACTTCACGGGTGTTCGGCACCTTTACTAACGAAGGCATTGCCATGCTCGGTGAGGGCGTGGCCGCGCCGATGATCGAGACCGAAGCGCGCAAGGCCGGCATGCCGGTGGGGCCGTTGGCGGTGTCTGACGAAGTGTCCCTCAGCCTGATGAGCCATATCCGGCAGCAGACGGCCAAGGACTTGCAGGCGGAGGGCAAGGCGCTGCCTGCGCACCCGGCGACGGCGGTGATCGATCTGTTGGTCAATGAATACAAGCGGCTGGGCAAGGCGGCGGGAGGCGGTTTCTATGAGTACCCCAGCGGCGGGCAAAAGTACCTGTGGCCAGAGTTGAAAAGCCGCTTTGAGCGACCCGACCAACGCATCTCTGCACAGGATGTACGCGACCGCCTGCTGTTTATCCAGGCCATCGAGACGGTGCGCTGTGTGGAGGAGGGGGTGTTGATGTCCACGGCGGACGCGAACGTGGGGTCTGTTTTCGGCATTGGTTTCGCGGCCTGGAGCGGTGGCGCGCTGCAGTTCATCAACCAATACGGCTTGAACGACTTTGTTGCCCGCGCCCGCTATCTGGCGCAGCAGTATGGCGAACGTTTCGCGCCGCCGGCGCTGTTGCTGGAGAAAGCGACGCAGGGTGAAGTGTTCCGGTGAAGCTGGGGGCTTGCCTTGAAGGGGTATTTCAAGGCAGGCTCTGGGGGTGTGCAATATTCCCATCACCGTGTCAGGTATTTTTTATGTCGCTACGCGTCTGTATCCTGGAAACCGATATCCTGCGTCCAGGCTTGATCGATCAATACCAAGGGTACGGGCAGATGTTCAAGCGCCTGTTCGCCAAGCAGCCGATTCCCGCCGAGTTCGTGGTGTACAACGTGGTGAACGGTGAATACCCCTCGGACGACGAAGTCTTCGACGCGTACCTGGTCACCGGCAGCAAAGCCGACTCCTTCGGCACTGACCCATGGATCCAGACCCTCAAGACCTACCTGCTCGACCGTTACGAGCGTGGCGACAAGCTGCTCGGCATCTGCTTCGGTCATCAGTTGCTGGCACTGTTGCTGGGCGGCAAGACCGAGCGCGCCGGCCAGGGCTGGGGCATGGGCATTCACGACTACCAACTGGATGCCAAGGCCCCGTGGATGAGCCCTGAAGTACCGGAATTGACCCTATTGATCAGCCATCAGGACCAGGTCACCACGTTGCCGGAGAATGCCACGGTCATCGCCTCCAGCGCTTTTTGCCCGTTCGCGGCGTACCACATCGGTGACCAGGTGCTGTGTTTCCAGGGCCACCCGGAATTTGTCCATGATTATTCTCGCGAGTTGCTGGAGATTCTCCAGACAACCCTGGGCGAAAAAGTCTATACGAACGGCGTGGCCAGCCTCGAGCGCGACCACCACGGTGCAACCGTGGCGGAATGGATGATGCGGTTTGTGGCGCACAAATCCTAAAGCCAACCCGACCGTTTGAAACTGGCCCACAATGCCGTGCAACCCGTCGCAATAAACCCGAGTACCGCAAAGTAGCCGTAGTGCCATTGCAGCTCGGGCATGTTCTGGAAGTTCATCCCGTAAATCCCCGCCACTGCGGTGGGGAACGCCAGGATCGCCGCCCATGCGGCAAACTTGCGCTGCACCACGCTCTGGCGCGAAGCCTCCAATAACACACCGATTTCGATGGTCTGGCTGGCGATATCGCGCAGGGTGGTCAGGTCTTCCATCTGCCGCGTCACGTGAATCTGCACGTCACGGAAATACGGGCGCATGTTCTTGTCGATGAACGGGAAGCTGAGCTTCTGCAGCTCCTGGCTGATCTCCACCATCGGCGCCACATAACGCTTGAGTCGCAACACGTCGCGGCGCAGGCCATGGATCTTCTGGATATCCCGCTCGCTCAGCGAACTGCACAACACGTTGCGCTCCAGCTCATCGATCTCGGCATGGATCGCTTCGCTCACCGGCTGGTAGTTTTCGGTAACGAAATCCAGCAGCGCATACAGTACGAAATCTTCCCCATGCTCCAGCAACAGCGGCCGCGCCTCACAACGCTGGCGCACAAAGCCGTAGGACGCCGAGTGCCCATTGCGGGCGGTGATGATGTAGCCGTTGCCGGCAAAGATATGCGTCTCGATAAACTCCAGCTTGCCGTTCTCGCGCACCGGCGAGTAGGTGACGATAAACAGCGCATCGCCAAAGGTTTCCAGCTTGGGGCGGCTGTGTTTTTCCAGGGCGTCTTCGATGGCCAGTTCATGCAGGTTGAACTGGCGTTGCAGGTTGGCCAGCTCCTGGGCGTCGGGTTCTTCCAGGCCTATCCATACAAAGTGATCGGGTTTGGCGGCCCAGGCCGCGCCTTCATCGAGAGTGATATCCGTGACTTTCTTACCGGCGCTGTAGACGGCGGCCGCAACAACTCTACCCATGATGCTGATCGCTTCTTATTCGGAGGACAAGTGTTGGGCAGCTTAGCCTGAATGGCGTTCCGTCGTTGCGTCGAGCTTTTTGTAGTGTGCGAGCTTGCTCGCGCTGGGGTGCGAAGCGCCTTCAAGCGGTGTTCAGGCTGCCCGCAACTCGCGGTCCATCTCGTCAATACAGGCTTGCATCTGCGCATGACACGCCTGCATCAACGCCGGGATGTCATCCGAAGTCATGCCAACGGTAGGAATTGGCGGCAGCGACCGTATGAGCACATCCCCACTGTTCCAGCGATTGAGCTGCATATGCGTGACGTAATTGCTGACACACACCTGCACAATCGGCACACCCGCCGCAATCGCCATATGGAACGCACCTTTCTTGAACGGCAGCAATCCTTTGCCCAGGTTGCGCGTGCCTTCCGGGAACACCCAGATCGAGGTGTCTTCATGCTGCAACGTGTGGGTGGTGGTGAGCATCGCGCGGCGTGCCTTGTGCGCATTGCCCCGGTCAATCAACACATTGCCCGCCAGCCAGAACAACTGGCCGAACAGCGGCACCCACTTCAGGCTTTTCTTGGCGATGCACACCGTGCGGTGGGGCACCACGGTGCCGAACACAAACAGGTCATAGTTGGACTGGTGGTTGGCGATGATCACGCAGGTGCCGGGCTTGTTGCGCAGCGAGTCCACATCGGCCTTCACCTTGAGCCGCAGGATCCACATGGCCGGCACCGCGTACAGGCGTGCGCACAGGCGACTGTTGTCCGGGTTGAACGGCCGGCACACACCAACCAGCACGCCGAGCACACCGGCAAGCATAAAGTGCAGGCTCATCAACAACATACGCAACAGGAAAAGCATCGACACGGCCTACCGGGACAAAAGTTGGCGCAGTGTACGGTTGTGCACTGTATTCGGCAATTATCCCGGTAAAGGTAGGAGATAGCCGATGTTTAAGCGCATGTTTCAACATCTGTCGATACAGGCAAGCTAGAGCGGCTGAAGATGATTCGGAATTGGTTGTAAGAAAAAGCCCGACGCAAGGTCGGGCTTCGGTGTATCAGGCGTAGGGCTTAACTCAGTATATGCCCCTGGTCCTGGATGATGGCGTCGTCCAAGGCTTCCAACAGTTCTTTACGGACTTTCAACTTGGTGTGCTTGTGGGCGTTCATGTTGAGCTTCTTCAACTGACGCGCCGCTTCCAGCGCCGCCGCGTGCAGCTCTTCCGGTGCCACCACCTTGTCGAGGAAGCCCGCTTGCAACGCGCCCTGCGGGTCAAACATCTCGGCATTGATCACCGAACGATGGAACGCCGACTTGCGCAGGCGATCCCGCGCCAACTCGATACCGGCGTGGTGCATGGTCATGCCAATCGCCACCTCGTTCAGGCCAATGCTGAACGGGCCTTCCACGCCAATCCGATAATCCGCCGACAACAGCAGGAAGGCACCCTTGGCCACCGCATGCCCAGGGCACGCCACAATCACCGGGAACGGGTGCGACAACAGGCGACGCGCCAACGTCGAACCGGACGTCACCAGGCTGATCGCCTCTTTAGGGCCGGCGGTCATCACCTTCAAATCATAACCACCCGACAAAATCCCCGGCGTACCGGTGATCACCACCACCGCCCGGTCCTTCTCCGCCTGGTCCAGCGCTTCATTAAACGCACTGACCACCGCCGGAGAAATGGCATTCACCTTGCCGTTGCTCAAGGTCAGGGTCGCGATACCGTCTTCGAGGTGGTAGGCAATCAACTCACTCATGACGCGGTTCCTTGTAGGACTTGTTATAGAAGAATGCAGCAGACGTTACCCACCACGCCCGCCCCGGTAAAGCGCTGTGACTGACTGGCCAGTCAGGGTTTTCCCCTGCACAGCGCATCGGAATGCCTGGGGCAGGGCACAATCGCCACCCCAGACACCTACCGCCAATGCCTGAGAATGGCACAATCAACGCCCCTTGCCGGGCGGTGAGCGGCATAACCGGCTAAGCGCATGAATATTCTGAAAAAAACCTTTGCCATCAGAAAGGCTTTCGACTACATTAGCGCGCCTCGACAGACTGAACTGGTTTGACGAGATACGGTGAAGTGTCCGAGTGGCTTAAGGAGCACGCCTGGAAAGTGTGTATACAAGAAATTGTATCGAGAGTTCGAATCTCTCCTTCACCGCCAAATTTGAAACGACTAAACCCCTGAAAACGTTGAAGTTTTCAGGGGTTTTGTGTTTTCAGGGGTGCAAAAAAGGCCCATATGGGAACATCCATGGGAATGCTTGTAGCCGTACGGCTGTAAGCGGGCCGCCGCCCAGGGCTAGAAATCCATCGTGATCATTCGTCGGAAAACAGAACGCCCGGCCGGGCCAAGGAGTTATTCAATGCGTATGACGTTCCGCAGCGCTTGTCGCAATTCTTGCCTGGCAGCGGTGGTGTATTTCCTATACGTCGGATTTCAGAAAGGGTTTGACGTATTCGGCTGGTACGGCGTCGGGTGGTCATGGGGGGATTGGTTTGTGCTCGCAGTGTTGGTCGCTTTCATTTCGTTGATGCTGTTCAGCGAGTGGTGGCTGCAACGCAAGCATTTAAAAGCCAAGACCCTTGAGCATGGCGGAGACTCCATATAAGTAAGCTTATGGCTTAGCGGGCCCCATGCTACGCCAGGCGTGGAGGATGTGCTTGCATCGACCCTTGCTACGTCGAGCCGCTGTTTGTGGCAGTCGACGTAGCCGGGGGATAAGTGCCGCTAATTGCTATATCAGTAAAGGTGATGGTGGTGGTGGAGGCGCCGGTGGAGTTGGTGGGGGTGGTGCTGGAACAAGTCCCATCAGGTCAACTATTTGACTCGCCAATTCAGGTTCAACAGCTGTCAGAAATTCGTTGGCTAGCTTCACGTAAAAGTCATAAACATCATCATCTGAGATGATCCAGCCCACCTGCGCGTTCTCGAGCGCTGCCGTGAATAATTTTGCCGCATCGGAATCGTCAAAGTGCCCTATATATTTAGTAAGTTTTGAAATTACAAAATGAGTAGTTGAAAAACTGCCGCTCTCTATCAATTGCTCAATTGCCTCATCTTTTTGTTTAAGAAAAGCTAAGTGCTCGGGTGAGACTAATTTTTCTGCTGCTTCAACTGCTGCGTCAAATGCTACTTCAGCAGCCGGAGGCAGCGGAGGAACGGGTGGTGGTGGTGGTGGTGGTGGTGGTGGTGGTGGTGGTGGTGGTGGTGGTACGTCAAAATCTATCGCAGGTTGGTCTACCACCTCTGGTTGTTGCGCTAGTTGTTTGTAATGATCAATTACAGATTTTATAGTGGTATAGATGTGAAGCGATCCATCCCCTTTTTTTCTTGACCATTCTTCGGACAGGTAGCGTTTAGCTTTTACAGACCTTTTGTCTAGGTTTGCTAACGGAGACGCATAGTCACCATCTTTTGATACTATATATAAGTCACCAGCAGGCACGTGCTGAAGCAGAACTTCCCAATTATATCTGTCGCCAACGCTTTCTCCTTTGCCTGGAGGATTACCACGTTGAGACCTCTCAACTGCGAGTTTGAATGTTCTGTCGTCTTCCTCATATTTTTGCGACTTGTTAAAAATTTCAATTATTTTTTTATCTACTGGCAAGTCATTTTGTAAAGCGAGGCCGGTAGCGTTTGCAACTAGCGTCTTCTTTGCTGCTTCAGCATTTCTTAAAGCATCTTGATAATTTTTTGCTGCTTCAGTTCCACGCATGTGATTTGGAATGGCATTTGGAAATTTTTTGCTTTGGAACTCCGTAACTGCAACGTGCAGCTTCGATTCACGATTTCGCTCAAATTCATTCTCGACTTGTTTTGGTAAGTGCAGAACTATCTTGTTCGGATCGATATACTCTAGTAATTCATCTATGACCCCGTCATCGTCGTCGGGGTACGTGTAAAAGTTTAAGAAGATATTCGTATCAATGAACAGATGCATTACTGGCATAAGCAGTCCCTTCGCTTGGAGTGTCGCGGCATTCGTGTTGATCATTTCACACGACCTAAGAGCTTGACTACAGGTCAAGAGCATTCTGAAGCAAACTTATAATGTCTGGACCGTCCTCGTTGATCCACATTCCGTAGTGCTGTCGGATCATGTTCGCGCTGGTGTGGCCCATCTGTTCTGCGATCCAGTCGACCGACGCGACGCCGGTGGTGAGCAGCTGGCTGGCGTACGTGTGTCGGCACTGGCCAGGACCGCGATAACGAACGCCGGCCGCTTTCAAGTGCGCTTTGAAGAACCTGTCCCTCACGACGAAGTCGCTGACGTGTGGCAGGCCGCTCTTGGTGTTCAGGAATACAAAGTGCAGCTTGTGCTTGCGGACGGTCTTGTTGTCGCGCTCGACGACGTCGACCGTGTCTACAGTCTTGAGCTCGTTGATGGCGTCCAGTTTGCGCAACGCATCCCACGCCGGCTCAAGCAGACGCACCTTGCGTGTAGAGCGCCGGGTTTTAGTCACGCGATAGGCCCCCCGAACCTTGGATCGGCGAAAAGTCACCGTCCCCTGTTTCAGATCTACGTCCTCCCAGGCCAAGGCGATGGTCTCCGATACCCGTGGGCCCGCCCAAATCATGAACTGCACCATCAGAAGCTCCTGGGTGCGACTGGTGTGCGTAGTGAGGATCTGCTTTATTTCCGCCCTGGTGAATGGATCGGGCGCCTCAGGATCGGGTAGGCGCACGAATAACCCCTCGGTTGGGTCGTGCGCGACCTTCTTCCGGGTGCGGTATAACCGGAATACCTGGCGCACATTGCTGATGATGTCGCGGATGGTCTTGTTCTTCAGCCTCTTAGACAGTGGCCCCTGAATCCACTCCTGCAGGTCCAAGTGGTCAATCTGATCGATCTGAACGTCACCCCAGCGCGGCCGCACATGGACCTCAGCCTTATTTTTGTACCCACGGAATGAGGTCGCGGCCACGCTGTTGCTCTTGATGGTCAACCATAGGTCCAAGTAGTGCCCAAAACTGTTTTCGGCCAGCTTGGTGGACTCGGGAAAGTGCCGGCGGTAATCGAAGGTACCGGCTTGTATCTCGTATTCGATCACTGTCACCAGGCGCTTTGCATGCTCCCGGTTTTCCGGTGTGTTACCACCGGGCACAAGCTCCCGGCACAGTTCGCCATTGAAACGGAAATAGACCCGTACCGAATTGCCACGGGCCTCTACGCCATCTGCCATATGCGTCCCCACGCGATTTATTGAAAGATTCTGCCCACAGGAAGAAAAAAGGCCCGTCGCCGGGCCTGATGTATTGCGGTTTAAGTGTTGCCGATCACTGCTGGCGAAGTAACCAGAACAGGCTGGCACTTTTTCTAGGCGCCGGTGTGACCCCTGCTTTGGCCTCCTCAGCCCGACGCTTGGCATTGGCCGCCTGGCGCGCCTTGCTGCACTTCTGATGGTTGCCGTGGGCGCGGGATCTACCGCACTGGTCACAGACGCCGGTGAGGTCGAGATTCCAAGGGAAAGATTTGCCGTTATTCATGGTTTGTCCTTAATCACCGAAACGATTGATGAATGAACGCTGGCTGAGCCTTATGCTCTGCAGGTTTCGCTTCATCACCCAGGATTTCGCAAACGAACCGATGGCGGTCCCTGTTGGGCGCGGTCATCGACTCAGTAAGGCCCAGCGCGACTTCAAAACACCGCTCGTAGGCATGTGGACCGTTCCAGCTCTCAGCCCTTACCACCTGGCAGTTTGTCCGTGTCGCATCCGCGCACAGATAAAGAATAAGGATGACGCTCATACGCCAACCTCCTGCTGGGACACGCTCAACGCAATCGCCACCGGCTGCACCCAAATCGACACGTTGCTGAGCATGAACGTCTCCCCAGCCTCTGAAAGCAGCAGCGTCATGCCAAACACATCCGCCATCGCCCGCGCCGCCGAGCGCGGTACCGCGTTGCCGATCCGCTCCCGGTGGTGGCCGTCGTTGATGCCGTCCAACCGGAAGACCCCCGCCTGTTCGATCTTGCGAACGCGCTGCATCCGCTCGATCTCATGGGCGGTCTGCGGATCTGCTGACCAGTGGTCCTCTGGATCAAACAGCGATTGCAACGCGGCCAGCTCCAGGGTGGTGAACGGTCGGTGCCAGGTGCCGTCGAGGCTGGTGATCATGCAGGTCAGCCGGTCGTTGGGCGCCGGCAGGCGCTGGTCTGCAACCGACCAGCGGCCATTGTCGTGGCAGGCGCTGGCGGAAACGGCACCGGCCGGCGTGTTGTAGTCGACCACTCCATAATGCCCGCCGGTCAGGTACGCATCGCCCTTGGTTCGCGACATGCCTGGGCGAGGGTCTGCGATCGATAAAGCGCCGCTGGCAACCTGTTGTGAGCCAGTCACGGTCTTGGCGCTCTCGCACCAGGGCGTGATCCGCAGCTTTTGGGTGCTGGCGTTCGGGTGCCAGTTTTTGTATGCAGGATCTGCCACAGCGAAAGCGCCTTGCCCGGTGGTGCTGCCTGCGATAACGGTGCCGGCCGGCTTGCTGTAGTCGGTGACCAGGTACTTGCCGAAGCCCTTGGACGGTTGTCGAGGGTCGGCTACGGCCTGCCCGCCGGAGCTGGGGCCGTGCCCTGCCGTAAGAGTGCCGACGGCTTGGTCGTTGAGGACAACGCGGAAAACGTTGTTATGCCGCTCGCCGCCCATGCGTGGGTCTGCAACGCTGAATGTCCCTTGCCCTGGGCTGCGTTGGCCGGTGACCACGCCGCAGTGGCGGTTGTAGGGCAGTACGCCGTACTGGGTGTATTCGAATTTGCTGGTCGGACGGGGATCCGCCACGGAAAACTTGCCGTTGGTTGGGCTCGACCGGCCTGCGACCGTACCCGCAGTGTCCTGCCAGTCGTGCACCCCCATATAACCGGCGCGGTATTCCGGCACTATCACGAAGTCGCGTAGGTAACCGTCCTCGATCGCAAACCGACTCAGGCTACGCCAGTCCTTCCCAGCCTCCACCAGGGCCAGGCGAACCCAAGTTTTCCACTGCAACGCCGGCACCCGGTGCATCGGCCCCGCCTGATCGATATCGCCGGCCAGCGGCATGCGGCTCAGCACGTCACCGACGGCGCGAAGGCTGCGTTTTTCAGGTTCATACAAGAATGCAGGAACCTGCTCGACGTGCCTGGCCACCAGCAAGAAACGCTTGCGGCTCTGGGCCAGCCCGCCAATTTCGCCACAGTCGTGGGTAGTTTCCGCCACCGCGTAGCCGTAATGACGGAGCAGCTTAGTGATCTGGTCCAGAAGGTAGCGGCCACGGGTTGCCAGGCGTGGAACGTTTTCGAACACGATCAACTTCACCGGTTTGTGCTTCCAGGCTTCACACATCAGCCAAACACAGCGCAACGTCAGCTCGTTGAGTGCCCGGTATTTCGGCGTCTGGCTCATTGTCTCGGACAACAGGCCCGAAGCGCCCTTGCAGGGGCTGCTGATGAACACCGCGTCCGGGTCTTCGTTGCCGGCGGCGCGGCGCAGATCCTCGGCGGTTGCTTCCTTCCAACCGGTAGGCGGTTGCTGGCCGTGGAACGCGGTGTATTGCTCGCGGGTGAACAGGTCCATCAGCGTGCCAGGCACACCGGTCATCATCTGGAAGTCGCGCAAGCCGGCTGGGTCGACATCGACGCCGCCCAGGCAGCGCCATTCAGCTTGCACGGGGCCCAGGACTGGTTTGGAGTCGCTGAAGCCAGCGGCGCCGCTGCCGAGGCCACAGCAGAGGTGGAAGTGGGTGAGGGTGCGTTTAAGCATTGGACACCTCCGATGCTTCAATCTGGACACCGGCGCTACCGTGCTTTTTTGCGCCGCAGGTGCAACGGTAAAGGCCCCGGGTGCTGACGCTGCCGAAGTTACCGTTTAGACGGGTGATGGTGATGTTGCGGACGAAAGTCCAGCTGTGGCGCTTGCCGAGGGTGCAGGGCTTCATGCATCACCGCCTTGCGCGACAGGGGCAGCCAGTTGCAGCAGAGCCTGCATGTACTCAATCGCCTGGATGGCGTCGTCATGGGATTCGCTGAACACTTCGCGGGCCGTCTGCGCTGCACGGTTAACCGAGGCCTGCCAGTCTTCTGGCTGTTTGTCCGCCTCCCAGCCCAGCCAGCGGCGCCGCTCCATCAGGTCTAGTGCCTTGCGCGCCTTTGCGCTCAGCTCCCGGCCGATGCCGCAATCAGCATCGGCCACGTAGTTGACGAACTCCAGTAGGGCATCACCCGCAGCCAGTTCATGGCCGCGACTCCACGAGACAACCTCACCGCCATCGACTTCTTTCGGTACAACGTCACCTCGTGCACCACGGACGACAATGGTGTCATAGCGAGGTGTGGTAGCCTCTGCCGTGCTGCTTTTGGGTTGATTCACTTGCATGGTGGTTCTCCTTTAAGTGGTAGGTGTCGGGGAGTTGGCGCTCCTCGACACCATCTTTCAGGCCGGGTTGGCCTGGTCTTGCTCAATGATCGTTATGACTTCGTCTCGGTCTTTCGCATATGCGAATGGCAGTTCTCCCCATGGGCGAGTGATGGGGTAGCGCGACTCTGGCAACCGGCACAGCGCGACGGTGTAGCCGCTGTCGGTAACCCAGCAGTTCTGCTGGACTTGCCCATCCTTATTGCGTTTCGGCGCCCATTTCATGCCCATGTCCCGATCAGTTCTTCCCAGATCGCGTCGCCGTCGGGGAGGTACATGTGCACCTCTTGCTCGGGCGAGTAGTCCAGTTGCAGCACCGCCAGACAGTCGTCGAACAGTGCGGTGTCGAGACCGCGTAGGCTGGTCAGCACGAAGGGGTAGTCGTGGCCGTTGTAGAGCCCGAGCAGGAAGCGACCGATCACCGCGCTTTGGCCTGTATCACGCTGGGCGACAGGGACCAGACGGGCCAGCGCTTCGATACCGGCTTTACGGATGGCGGGGCGCTTTGCTTCAAACTCTTGCAACTGCTGAAACCAGTTGGGCTGCGTTTTTTGGGCAGGCGTATTCATGCGGATTCTCCTTTCGAAGGCCGGATCAATAAGGAATGGTGTCGAGGAAAGCGATGTCGTGAACCAGCTTCCTGGTCTCCAGCCGCAAGCCATCATCGATCGACAGCAAGTTGCAGAGCAGGTCAAGCATGACCAGCATTTGCGAGCAGTTGAGGGCCGTACGCGCATTCAGGGCGGAACCGTACTTTTCGAGCAGTTCTTTCTGATAGGCGGGACCGTAGTAGCGAATATTGTTGGAGATCCACGCTTCCCGTTCTTTCATCTCCAGCCCAAAAGCACTCGCCTGGATCAAGTCGACTTCGGCGATCGCATCGGGCCGAATTCTGGTTGGTTGAGCGTCTTTGGCTGAAAGGTCGACCATGATCATTCGGCTGCTGAGGGCATCGCTGCATTCCACTGGCTGACTGGCAGTAATAACGAGCGCACCCTTGAACATCCGAGTTTGGAAATGATTTTCTCCGGCGTTGATGGTTATGGGGCAAGAGTTATAGAGCTGTTTCAGCTCATCCCAATCAAAGGAGTGATCTGGCAATTCTTCGTAGTTTTCACAAATAACTATCGGCCGGTCCGCGTTGGTGTAGATGTGGGCCCGACCCGCTTGGGTTGCGTGAGCCAACGAATGCCCGCAATGGCCCTGTCCATTCAACTTTTGCAGGTAATCCAAAAGCAGGGACTTGCCACTGCCGGCCGCACCGTTGATTTGTAGGAACGGAAAACTGTGCTGGTCTTCACGGATACGAACGGCGTGCGCGGCCCCCATCCACCAGGCCAAAACAAGTACGCCCCGCGCGCCGAAATAGGCGACAAAGTCATTGAAACAAATGGCTGATTTGAGTTCGTTTTGCATGGTGCTGCTCCTGTTGTTGCGGTGGTTACACGCCCTGGAATACCCAGCAGCGAATGGTTTTCGGTTTGTCGAAGGCGTCGACCTGGCGCGACGAGTTGACGGGCTTGTTCGATTCCAGAAATTTGGGTGACTTGCTGGTCTTGAGCAGGCGTTTCAGGTCGCTCAGCGGCGGTACCTGCTGCCGTTTGTTGGCAGCCATCTCCACGAACTCGTTGAGGTTCACGGCAATCAGTCCATCGCGACGTGCATGGTTCAGCGCGGCTTTCTCGTCCATGCCATTGAGGAATTCGTACAGGTCCCAAAACTCGCGCACGGTCGGGTGATCGGCGTTGATTGCCTGCTGCCGCTCCAGGGCCATGCGGCTGATTTCGGCGTGTGCGAGGGCCTTGCGGCGTTCACCGAGCGGCACAACACCGGCCAGTGCATCCACCAGGCTGCGCAGTTGGGCGTGGTTCTTGGCGATACGCACGGTGCGCACACCGGGCTGGGCCAGCAGCTCCTGTTCGTAGCCGGATGTGTTTTCTTCCATCAGGCGCATGGTTTCGGTTTCGCGTTGCAGCGCCTTGACCAGGAAGCCGCTGATGCTGTCCATCGGCATGCGCTCCAACTGCTCGGCGTACTGCTTGGTTTCCGGCGTGTGGTGCTCGCGGGTCAGGTGGACGTGGCAGATACGCTGCAGGATGGGTTCCGAGGCGTTCACCGGGTTGTTCTGTGCGATCAGTAACGCGGCGCGAAACGGCGGTTCGTGGGTGTCGTTGCCGTTGTTTTTTACGCCGGTGGAGCGGACGCTACGGCCGTTGTAGGCGGTTTTCAGCTCGTCCCAGTCGAAGTGTTTAACTGGCTGGCCTTCCTTCTGCTCACGCTCCGACTCGATCAGCACCACCGGCAAGTTGCTGACCTGTGAAAAGTTGCGCGCACGGCTGGCGGCGGTCGCTTTGGACGGGTCGAAGCCTTCGTAATCAGTACGCCCGACCGACTTCCACAGCAGTTCCACCAGGGTGGTCTTGCCCGAGCCGGCTTCGCCAACCAGTTCCAGGAACATCAGTGATTTGTGGATCTGGCGGATCTGCTCGGCGTGCAGCGCACCCAGCCACCAGGCCAGCACCACCAGCCCCTGTACACCAAAGCAGCGCCAGTAGATGTCGAACCAACCTTCGTTGTAGGCATTGAGGTCGGTGTTGATATGCAGCACCGGCGACTGGCTCTGCGACTTGATGCTCAGTTTGCCCAGGTCGAAAAAGTCTTCCTTGTTGCGCACCTGAACCTTGCCGCCGTGAAAGGCCAGATCGTTGAAGACATAGGCGCCATGGTCGCGGCTGTAGCCGATCCATTCGATGGTGTTGACGGTTTTGAGGTTGTCGAGCTGGGGCGCCAAAATTCGCTTCAACTGCTGGGCGCTGCCCTCAAACATCGCACCGTTGGAGACGTTGAGCAGGCGATTTGCGAACTCAGGCGCCGACGTGAGCTGTTTGGCCGTGAACGTGCTCTTAATGGCTGGCCCTTGCGGGCGCTCGATACGGAAGTAGTACCAGGCCTCATCGGTCAAGTCGTTGCGCATGTAATACAGCGCCTGGAAATTGCAGTTGGCGATGCTGGTCACTGAGCCCGATTGGCGCAGTGCCTTGTAGCGCCGCTGTTCATCAGTGAGCAGTTGATCTTCATGCCGTTCTGAGCTTTCCAAATCGCCCATGGCACGGTCGTACTTATCGAGGTCCAGCCGAAACCAGTACAGGCGCTTGCGGAACGTAAAGTTGAATTCCTTGCGCTCGTCGCGCAGGTAGATCAGAAACCCCTTTTCCTCTGCCGAATCAGCCAGCAGTAAATCGCCGTGGTGGCGAGCTTCGTCCAGATCCTGGTCGATCTGCTCGGCGCGTTTCTCATCACCCTCAATCGGCTTCCAGCGCAGGTGAAGGTCGTTCCAATCAACCTTTTTACCGTTGGGCTGCGGGATCACTGCCGCCTTGCAGGTGAAGCCCAGGTCACGGGCTTCTTTCGCCCAGCGGCGCATGTTGGCCTTGGCGACGGGCTCGTTATCCAGTGCCCACACCAGCAGTGGCAAGCGCTTGTCGGCGTCGTGGCGCAGTTTGACCAGGGCCTTAAGTGAGTCGATCGGGCAGGGGGCGCTGGACATCATCGACACGGCCGACACGTCGTTATGCAGCAACGCGATGGCATCGAAGATGCCCTCTGTTATCCAGAGTTCGTCGACCTCCAGCAGGTCCAAGCTCGGCGGGCACCACCAGACGCCTTTGTAACCGGTCAATCCTTCGCCGGTAGGGCGGAAGCGCGCTTTCATCTTGCCAAAGCGGTCTGGTCGATCGATCAGCCGTTCCCAGTACCCACCTTTTTCCAGGGCGAAACGCACCGTGGCACTGCCGATGTTCAGTCGACTGTCCCAGTAGTTTTCCTGGGTGAACCAACCGGCGATCAGCTCAAATTTGAATCCCCGTGCAAACTCCAGATAGGCGCGCGCAGTGGCAAGCGGATTCTCCGGCGTTGACGGCGCGGTCTTGCTCCAGTCGTTGAACAGGTCGTCGTAAACGTCTTTTACATGTACGCGGTGGTCGCACTTTTCCGGCCGTCCGCAGATCAGTGTCCAGGGCGCGTTGTAGAAGGTGTAGAGGGTCTTCTGGCCGCAGGCAGGGCAAACGCCCTTACGCATATAGTCGGTGCCGCGCATGTGCTTGAGCTGGTAATCCCGCTCAATGCGTTGGATGACGTCGGCGCGCAGCCTTTCTTTCATTTCCATCGTGGCTTACTTCGCTTCGTCGAGGCTGTGTTTAAGGGCGCCAATCAGGCTTTTTCGTGCAGCCATCGCAGGGAAGGCCACCAGTAACGAGCCATGCCGCAAACCTTCGGGGATCATGCGAAAGCGGTCGTCATACCAATGCTCGTTGAGCAGCACCGCGTACTGCGCACGTAACTCAACGAGCAGTGCCTCAGCGTGGTCGCGGGGCAGTTTTGCGGTGATGGCGATGTCGATTTCCATGGTCCACCTCGGATTGCGGGCAAAGCTCACCCAAACCCATTGGGAACGGGGCAGGGCGGGGGTTTAAAAGGGAGCGTTACTGAGGGTGTGGCTTGTGTACGGTGCTGCGCTGGTCGAGGAGTTTCTGTGGCAGAAACCGAGCCGGTACCGGGAAGCGTTGGTCAGCGCGGACATCTACCAGGTGGACACGGGAACTGTCAGGCGCAGTGCCCCAATCAACTCCAATCCAAGTGCGCTGTTTGATGACCTGCAGTTCGGTCCAGGCGTTGTGGACAAGTTTGGGTGCCATGAACACAGGCACTTCCAATGCAAGGGTCAGGTGGCGAATGCAGCGATCGAACAACAGATCGGAATCCACCAGGTGTTCTGCCTCATGGCGTTGCAGGTAAGCGAAAGCAGCGTGTTGCATGCTGCTGCGGTAGTCATGAGTCTGTTGATCGAGGTTCATCACGCGCGCTCCATTTCCAGTTGGTCCAGCAGATCGGGTTGATCGTTGGCCGTTTTCATTGCCTGGCGACGAATGACCACGTCTGCAACTGGCAGCTTTACAGCTGGGTTGGGCATGCCGCTTGGGCTCAGCTCGTGGGTCATTTGAAACTCAGCACGCACCGCCCAGCCGCAGGCTTCGTTCGTGCATTGCATGTAAGTGATGCGCAGGAAAATGTGTTGGCCTTCGCTGGTGCGGATGCGCATGCGGCCGTGGCAGTGGGGGCAGACCAGTTTGTAAGTACTCACTAAACAGCTCCCTGGCTGTACAGCTGGATGGTCGCAAACACTTCTGCGTAGCGAGCGGACATGTAGGTGATCAGGGCGGCGATGATCGCGTCGGCTTCACGCCTTTCGATAACACCGTCATCCAGGGCCGCAGACATGATCTGGTCGACCTTGCCCCGCTGGGCCGAGGCCTTGAGAGACCGGCTGTACAACTCCACGTTGTCCAGGTTCTCCGGGACGCTCAGCGGTACGAACATACCGCCGTACATTGAGGCGATGTAGTCGGCCAGGAATGTGGTCCCGGCTACTTGCTCCAAACGGTGAATGTGTTCATCGGTCAGCGGGCGGCTGCCGGCGTTCTCGTAGGCCTGGTTGTCGAACTTCTTCAGCGGCATGCCGAGGTCTGCCGAGGCATACGACCGACCGCCTGGGTAGGCGCCGATGACGGCCATTACGACGCTCTTTCTGCTGTCTAGAACTGGGCGTTTCATCTTCTGGTTTCCCCTTGGAGCCAGAGGCCCTAGTTTGTAATCACGCCGTCTTTGATGCCGAGCAGAACGGCAGCGCGGTGAGCTTCACCACGCAGGCATTTTTTCTGTCCGTTCAAAACTGCGTAGACCGTCGATGGGTTGAACTCATTTTTTTCGGCCCAGTCTTTGGCCGTAATCCCGAGACGTGCCAGACGATCACGGGCTTCTTGGCATGCTTGCTCGATGGGGGATGCGTTCGGCATAGTCTCGTTTCGTGTGGTTTCGTGTGATGACAGGGGAAGAATATTCAACGAATGTTGAATAGTCAACTCTATAAGGGGTCGTTTTGTTGAATATCGGTGAAAGGCTGAGGGAGGAACGTGTCCGCCTGGGTTTTAATCAAGCGGATTTCGCCGCACTTGCGGGCGTGGCGAAGACCTCTCAGTTCAACTACGAAAAGGGCGAACGCAGTCCGGACGCGGCCTATTTGGCTGCGGTTTCGACTAAAGGCGTGGACATCCTGTATGTGGTGACTGGCGAGCGTAGGCCTCAGACAGCAGAGAGCATCAGCCCCGATGCTGCGATGTTTTTGAAGGTGTACGAGTTGGTCAATGAAGATGACCGTCAGGTGCTGTATCGGATGGCCGCTGCATTCGCTTTTGCTACAGGTGCGAACGGAACAAGAAAGGACGGTTGAGTTGATTCTCGTCCGGAAATTGTAATTGGAAGCATCCCACCGACCATGAAGGTCGGTTTTTTCATGGAAGTCAAAAGGAGTAGAGGTATGGCGTTGAAGCCTTGTAAGTCCTGCAAACACACCGTGGATGCGTCTGCGAAAACATGCCCCAACTGCGGTGTGGCGAATCCAGGTGTATCAACTGGCAGCGCGATCGGAGGAGGCATCCTTCTTGTAATCATCATTGCAGTGGTTGTTTCAATGTGTTCTGGCGGGAAGAGTGACAAACCCGAAGATAAACAGGCAGAGAAACAAGCACAGGTGGATGAAGCGGCCTGTCGCAAAGACCTTCAATGCTCGGGCGACAAGTACACCGTCGCGGTCGGTGTGTATTGCAAGGATTCTGTGGCACGCCTGGCTAAGTACACCTCCCGCTGGACAGATGGAACCTTTGAGCCGAAGTTCAGCCATTTCCGTTGGCTAAACCAAGAGCAAGGCACGATCACTTACATAGGCGATAAAATCGAATTTCAGAACGGTTTCGGTGCCTTCCAAAAACACATCTACGAGTGCGACTTCAATCCCGCGAATAACCAGATACTTGATGTTCGCGCTCGACCAGGGCAGTTGTGACGTAACAGAGGCTCATAGTTTTTTTCTGCCCAGTGCGATGACACACAAAAACGTGATGGAAATTAGCTGTTCCCCGGGAAACCTCAACGGCGCCATGGTGGCGCCGGGTACCGGTTGCGTGTGAAAGGAGTATTCGCATGATGGAGAACAGTGGTGTTTCGGAAAGCCAAGTGTCAGTCGTAGATGCGAACTGCCTTAGCGATCAAGAAGTGATGTTGCTGGGTTTGTTCCGGGCGATCAGTGCCCAACGTCAGAAGGATGTACTGCGACTGTTGGAGGTTTTCATACAGGCGCCTGAGTAAAAGGTCAGCGGGCCCCGGACCTGTTCCGGGGTTTATACCTGCTTGTCGGCCTGAGCCTTTTTCCACTCCCGATCCACTGCCCGCTTAGCCGTCTTCTCACTCGCATACAGCCACCGCAACCGCCTCGGCTTCGTCTGATCTCCCGCCGTAATCGTCTTTTCCTTCCCGGTTTTGTGGTCGCGGTAGTACGCGATGATCCCCGTGTAATCGCCCTTGTTGTCCTCCGCCAGATCTTCAACGTTGTCTTCCGGCAGCTTGCTCTCCAGTTCCAGGCTGACGGTGTAGCCGCCATCCGCACTCAGACTGTGCTGCACGTTGCCGCCGTACCAGATGATCTCGTCGATTTCCGCCTTAACGCCCTGGAGCGTGTACGTCAGCTCGGGGATCAGATCCGGCCGGCCCATTGCCAGATTGTAGCTGAGCGTGGCGCTGCCGCGTTGTAGTCGCCGGAATTCCGCACGGGCTGCGCGCAAGGCCGACTGTTGGTCGCTATACGTGTGGCGCAGGTCTTTGAGGTTGTCGCCGCCGCCGGCAATGGCCTCCTGTTTCTTGGCGCTGTTCACGTCGTAGTAATAGGCCCGCACACCGTCGTAGCTGTCGCGGTCGGCTTGCAGGTACCGGTGCTGGTCGCCGTCGGCGCGGGTGAGGGTTATGTGCGGCAGATCCAGACCGTTGGCCGTCTTGCCGCCGCCCGCTGGCAGGCATAGCAGGCACCCGGCTTTGACGCTGGCCACCGCGTCGAATTCTTCACCCAGGCGGCTTATCAGGTTGGCGTCGGATTCGTTGGCCTGGTCGAGCTGCAGGATGGGCAAACCGTCGAGCGCGCCGGCGATGGTGGCGGTGAGGCCGTTGCCAATGGCTATATCGCCCAGGACGTCGCCGAGGGTGGTGTTGCTCCAGCTGCGCTCGCGTTTGGTTTTCAGGCCCTTGCGTAGATCTGCCGATCGAGCGCGGATGCTGAGCACGTCCGGCGCGCCGCTGTGCTCGGTTTCGTCGACGGTGTAGGTGCCTTTGTCGACGAGGCCGGTATCGCTCCAGCCCAGCCATAGGCGCAGTACCGCCCCCTTGGGTGGGATCGTCAGCAGGCCGTCGTGGTCGCTCAGCGTGATGCTAAGTTGGTCGGCCTCGACACCGCGGTTGTCGGTCAGCTCCAGGCTCATCAGCCGCGGGCTGATCAGTTGGGCGATGTCCAGGCCGTCGACGGCGAGCCGGAAGGCGGGCACCGGATAGGCTGCGTCGCGGACGTATCGCTCGGCGGTGTTGCGCAGGTAACCGGTGACCTTGGCGATGACGGGCTCGATCACAGCAGACCTCGCAGGATGTTGACGCCGATGCTGGTAGCGGCACCGAGCAGGTCGATACGGTCGTCGTCCGTGCGCTTCAGGCTTAGGGTGAATTCAATCCGGCGAGGGGTGCCGTCGCTGAAAAAGAGGGTCTTGGTCTCGCTCAGGCTCTCGATCACCCACAAGCCGTAAATCCGCCCAGTACCCTCGACCATGGGCCAGGCCTTGCCGGTGTTCGCCATCAGGCGTATCGCGTCGAGGCTGAGGGCGCTGCCCGCCAGCTCGGGGAAAATGATGCCGGGGAGGGTGATGGCGTCATCCCCACGGCCCACGAATTGCCGCGCGGGAGCGGCGCCGACGCGGTTGTTGCTGGCGTGGCGCCAATCGGTTTGGCGTTGCAGTTCCTGGTAGGCGGCGGTTTTAAGGCTGAACACGAACATGCCGAGGGCCATCATCATGGTGGTTATTCCAGGTCAGAGAGTTTGCTGCGCTGACGCGCTTTCTTTTCGTTTTCGATGCGAGCCATCATCGCGCGCACGCTCTTTTCCAGGCTTTGCATGTCGGTGCCAGGTCCTGCCGAGATGGTGATTTCGTAGATGTCGTGGCTGTCATAAACAGCAGCTGCGGGCGAGCTGCTGATTGGCGGCGTGTTGTCCACGGCAAATGCCGGCATCGCCGTGGCGCCCAGGGCCAAGGTGCCTGCCGCTGTCAGCTGCTTGCTCATGCTGGTCAGGGCGTTCAACGGTCCTTTCTGCCCACCTTCAAGGCCCTGGGTAAGCCCGGCCATGGTGAACCCGCCCAACTCCGCGAACACGCGCGACGGGCTGTGGATACCGAGCTTTTCCTTGAACCAACCAATGCTGCTATCTCCGATCGAGCTGATGGCGTCTTTCACGGCGCCCAGGCCGGCCGTAAGGCCGTTGACCAGGCCATTGACGATCATGCTGCCGAACTCGGTGAAGCGGCTGGGCAGTTCGATGCCCAGATAACTCAGCACGCCAGCAAATGCCTGGTACACAAGGCCGAGCGGGCTGAAGTTGACCAAGGTGGTGATGATGCCGCCGATGCCGCCATCGAAGCCTGCCTTGATCTCGGTCCAGGCATTGGTGAAATAGTTTTTCACCGCGTCCCAGTTTTTGTAAATCAGGTAAGCGCCGGCAGCCAACGCGGCAACAACGGCGGCGATGATCAAGACAATTGGGTTGGCTGCAAGCCCCCACAGTGCAATACCTACGGTACGCAGAGCCGTGACCAGCGCGCCGCCCATTGTCATGGCGAGCATTCGAACGCCCTGGGCAAACATGGGGAAAACGTTACGGGCCAGCCCGGTCAGTGTTGGCATCAGTCGGCCGAGCATACTGGTGATGCCGCCACCCTGAAGACCGAACATTGTCATGCCGTAGCGCAGCACCGCGAACGGACCCAGCATGCTCGCCATCGTGAGGGCCAGGCCACCAAACACGAATGCCAGCGCGGCAATCGCGGCTACCACCTTGACCAGGCCACCGGCCAACTTGGGATTCTCCCTGGCCCAGGTGCCAACGCTGTTGGCGATCTCCCCCAGCGTGTTGATCAGATCCTTGAGTTCCGGCGCTACCGCTGCACCGAACTCTGCCATGGCATTGGTGAAACTGCCTTCTGCGGCTTCCATGATGTTGGTTAGGGTGCTGAGTTGTTCGTTGACTCGGGTACGCAGATCGGCCTGGGTTTGCAGCTTCTGCTGGACCTCCTTATACCCGGCCAGCCCCTTGTTCATCATCGTATTCAGGGTGGTGAGCGTTTCAGCGTCATCCCCAAAGAGCTTGCTGATTACAGCCGTGCGGTCGGTGTCATTCAGAACTTTGAGCTTTTCCACCTGCGCGTACAGGTTCTCCAGGCCAGCGAAGTTTCCGTCAGAATTCGTGAATTTGAGCGATATGCCTTTGTTAGCCCCTGCCGCGATTTTATTGGCCTTGTCGACCTTGTCCTTGTCTAGACCTGCCTGGAAAATTTTGCGGAAGGCGTTGCCGGCTGAGCCACCCTCCATGCCAGCCTGGTCCATCATGATCAACAGCGGCGCCAGCTCCTTCGCGGCATCGATCCCTGACTTCTTGATCACATCCATCACCGGGGCGATCTTGCTGAAGCCCTGGAGCATGTTGCCGGGGTCCACACCGGCATAGAACCCGCGCTGGATGGTGTCCATCAGGCCCATCATGTCTTTTTCAGTGGTGCGTGTTGCGTCCTGCATTTTAGCGGCGAATTCTGCCGCCTCTGTGGCTTCCATCTTCAACTGGACACCAAGGTATGCTGCCGCTTCGCCGGTACCTCCGAGGATGCTTTGCGCGCTCAGTCCCTGGCGCCGAAGCATGGTCATCATGTTCTGGAAGTCGGCCGTCGTACCTGGCAACCGGTCGCCGAGCTTGGTAGCCAAGTCGGTGATCTTCTGGAAGTCCTCCGAGACCTTGCCGGTGTCGTCCATCATCGACACCTTGAGCTGTGTGGCGGAATCCTCGTTGGGGGCGAAGGCCTTCACTGCGGCGGCAATGGGGCGGCTGGCTGCATAGCCAACGCCCAGGCCAGCGGCGCCGTTCACGGCAAGATTGCCGGCGGCACGTTGGGATTTTTCCATCTGACTGCGGGCCAACGCCGCCTGCTTGTGCTGGGCGCTCAGCTCGGCCATGCGCTTGCCTTGGGTACTGATACTGGCGTTGGTGGCGTTGATTTGCTCGCGCAGCTGGCGCTCGTGGGTGCCAAGGTTTTTGGTGCTGATGCCGGCGTCGTAGAGTTTCGAACGCAGGCCTTGCAACTGCTCGCTCTGCTGCTGGTGCTGCTGCTTGAGTCGCGTTGCCTCGCGCACCGCTGCCTGGAAACTCCGGGCCATTGCCCTGGTCGGCGCGTCGGTGGCCGCGAGTTCCTGACTCAGGGATTTGACGCGGTCCCGTGCGGCGGTGAGAGACGCGCCGGTTTGCTCAGCGGCCGCACGCTGAGCCCGCCAGGCGCTGATGTCTTTCTGTTGGGAGGTGAGTTCTTTCAGGCGGTCGCGAGCGTCCTTGAGGGCGCGTGCAGTCTGGATGCCCCCTTCGCTGATGTGCTTCAGGGGGCGGGTAGCTTTGTCGATGGTACTGAGCAGCACCTGAAGTTTCAGATCATTTGCCATCGGTGGAGCTCCGCACCCTGGCGCGCTCGCGCCAGTCCATCAGTTCCTTCAAGCCCAACTGATCCATGTCAGCCGGCGCCCAGTGAAAAACCACGGCCAAGTCGGCCATGGCGTCCTCTACGCAACGAGGGATGCGTCCGTCTTCATCGATTTCTGTAGCAAAAAACCAGACACCTTAGTGCCGAGTGCGAACAGGTCGGCCGGGTCCATCGATGTGACTTCGACGGCGGTGAGGGCAGGGGTGCTGATGCGCGGAACCACTTTGACCAGGCTGTTGACGTCCATATTCAGCAGCTCTGCCAGGCTCACGCCGCGCAGCTCGCCAGAGTTGGGTTTACGCAGGGTGATGCTGTCGATGCTGGTGGTGCCACGGCGGATAGGCGTGTCGAGGATGACGGTGTTGTCGTCGGCCAACGGTTTTACTTCGGCTTGTTCGGTGGCTTCGTCTTTCATGGGTAGAGCTCCTGGTGCTGAGGGTTCGTGGTTATCGATCGAGGACGAGGATCAGAGGCCGATGGCGCTACGCTGTTTCTCCAGCATGTCGACGCCGCCGACCTTTTCGATGAAGTTGAGCAGGTCGATTTCGATAATGTCTTCGTTGTCGACAGTCAGCTTGTAGTAGGTACAGGTGGTTGTGATGGAATGCTCGGTGTCTTCGCCAGGTTGGGCGTCACCCATTTCGATGGTTTCGTGACGGCCACGAACGGAGATCTCCACGGCGCTGACCTCACCGGTGTCGTCCTGCTCATAGGCGCCGGCAAAGCGCATAGCGACGCCCGAGGCGTTCACTGCGCCGAACTGCTTGAGTACGATCAGATCGAGACCGCCGAGCTTCCATTCCAACTGGATGCCGTCGTCGGACATGCCCAAATCAGTTTTTACCGGGCCGTTCATGCCGCCGCCGCGATAGGCTTCCATCTTGCGACCCAGGGCGGGCAAGGTGACGGTCTTGGCTTTGCCTCTGTAGAGGTTGCCGTCGTTGAACAGGTTCATGTTCTTCAGTTTGTGGGGCAGGGCCATGGCGGTGATCTCCGGGGTTATGGCACAGGGTTAACTCCCCTTGCGGGGAGGCCCGGTTTAAGCATTGACGGCGGCGGCGAACTGCATCAGGTAGCGGTCGGTGATGCGCTGGCGCAGGGTGAGGTCTTCCAGGGGCGGCACGGGGGTGTAGTCGTAGTCGAGGGTCAGCTTGCCGGCCTTGAGGGTGTCTTTGTCGTTGATGTCATCCGGGTACCAGCATTGGCCGCCGATCAGGTAGCCCTGGGCAATCAGCTCGCGGAACTTGGCGTTGACCCCGTTGATGATGTCTTTGACCAGGGACGCGTGCATCGGCTTATCCATGGCCCACATGTGCGCCTCGGCCATAGTGTCAGCGAGGATCTGCGCGGTACGGGTGTAGTTTTCGAAGGCAAACAGCGGATCGTCGCTGCACGTACGACTACCCCAGAAGCGGAATCCGCCCTCATTGATCAGGGTGGTGACTTCGTTGCTGTTGAGGTAGTTGGCATCAGTGGCCGGGTTTTGCAAATCCCAGAACACGTCGGCGCTGATGCCGGTCACGCCGTTGACCGCGACGTTGGAGATGGTCTTGTGCCAGCCGGTGTCCTTGTCGATCAGAGCCCGGAGACCCAGGGCGCGAGCCACAGCCGACGCGGTAACGGTTGCGTTTTTGACTGTGTCCCAGTTCATGAACTCCGGCCAGATCACCATGACCTCACGGGCGCCGAAGTTCTCGCGGTAGGCGACTACCTCTTCCTTGGTTTTGCAGTCCCAAGCACTGACGTAGGCGAAGGCGCGCAAGTCCTTGGCGATCGAGACCAGGGCGGTGGCAACTGGCTGGCTGTCGAGACCTGGCACGCCGAGGATTCGTGGCGTCATGCCCACACGGGCCTTGGCGGCGAGCAGGGCTTTCATGCCGGTGTACTTGCCGTCAGCTGTAGTTGTGCCGATCAGAGCGGTGGTGGTGGCGGCTTCGTCCGCGCCCTCCTGGACCCGTACCACGATGGTGTAGGGTTTGGTCTGGTCGGCGATGGCCTGCAGGCTCTTCGCCAGGGTGCCTTTGACGCCGGCTTTGGCGATCGCGGTTTGCACATTGGTCAGCAGGACAGGGGTGTCCAGCGGGAAAGCGAGCGGGTCCGCGTCTTCAGCCGTACAAACCAGGCCGATGACTGCGGTAGCGATGGTGCGAATGGGGCGGGTGCCGTCGTTGAGTTCGATGACCCGCACGCCGTGGAGATAGTCTGAACCGGCCATGGGTGGTTGCCTGCACTGTGATGGAATGACAGTGCACAGGCTGCCGCGCGCGCGCCGGATGGGCGAGCGGCGGCACTTGTAGGGAAGGGGGTTACAGGTGGCAGATGTTCAGGCGGGATTGATCTTGTAGCGTTTGCGGCCACCGATGCGGACGCCAGCCCAAAACAGCCAGGCTCGCCAGCGTGCAATTCCCTCGGCACGCAGGCCACGGTACAGCACCCCGTCGGCCTGTTTACGAGTGAACGGCCCGGTGGTGTAGAGCCAGTCGTGCACGGTGGCGGCGTAGTTGCCGTAGCCGGCGAGCAGGGCGTAAAGCACGAACAGGAAGATGTTGTGCAAGAACCGGATGCTGGCGAAGTCGGTCCTGAAGCCAGCCGGGACGGTGATCAGGCCGTGGTCATCATCCTGTAGCGACAGATCAGCCAGCAGGGTTCGGTCCCACTTGCCGTCCTGTTCGGTTTTGAGGGTGTTCAGGAACTTGCTCATTTCGGCCACCACACGGCGTCGGTGAAGTTTTCAGGAATCTCCGGCAGATCCTTCAATGCACGACCTGCGTAGATCAGCTCCGACTTCCGCAGCGCTGCGGCTCGCCCGAACTCCACAACGGTCTGTGCGTCCATGGGTACTAGGGTGTTTTCGGCGCAGATCCAGGCGAAGTCCTGGTCGGGGTTTGACCAGCGCAAGTCGCCGGCTTGAGCGCCTGCCACCACTGCCATGAACGCCATTTGAGCAGCTCCTGCAATGTTTTCTCGGTCGGTCGTTTTCGACTGATAGAGCACTCCATCGAACGTTACGCCTGCGTCGATCCGGCGGTCACGCTCTGCATCGACCTGTTCGCGGGTGGGTGGGATCGACTCGGGATCTGTAGCGGTAATCGCTCCAGATCCATTGATACGCCAAATCGAATCAGGCTGTTGGAGAATGCGCGCCGATAACTCATCGCTGATCTCGACCGCACCTTTCGGAATGGCATGTACACCCTGGAAAAGCATGTGTTGAAACAGCCCGTCGCCGTTGAATACAGCATAAATTTTTGACATGTCAGCGTCCTAATGCGAACCAGAAAAAAGAGTAAGTCCCACCAGCCGACCAGCTCAGGATCATCGAGTTTGTCGTCAACGACTGAACGTTTACTGCTACCGAACTAGGGTTCCCGCCAACGATGGAGTTCGGTAGAGCCCAGGCGATGAGGCACTCAACGGGGAAAGGCATAGCGAACGCTACTGAGGTCCCCGAGGTAAAGTTTCTGTTGCCCCACTGCCACACCAATCCCCCCATCCAGCTGGGGAAGTAGATATAGCCGTTGACAGCCAATGAGACTCGGAAGCCGGCGCGTAACTTCTTCGGCGTAACAATCGTCGCGTCATCCAGACCTTGATCAACCTGGCTTTGACTGGCGAGTTTTGCCAATCCAGCCACCGCCTCTGTGGCTTGAACAAGTACCTTCGCCAGACGGTGTGCAAGCTTCAGCGGAGTGACGGTTCGAGCATCTGTTGTGCCCTCATCCATGTCCTCGTCTTTCGCGTTGGCCTGAACGCCGGATTTGCTTTCCGTCGCCTCAACCCAGCGTTTTTTGAAGAACTGGAAAACGTTAAGCATGGTTGCCGGCTTTGTATTTTCTGTCACCTCGTCAGCTTCAGCTTCGGCTTTGCTGGCCGTCTCGATCAAATATCCCGCTAACGTAGTAGGTGCCGTGCCAGCCAGCACCCGACCGAACTTATCGACCGTTACGCTCCTGAACACGCCTGCAACTTCTTTTGCTGTGGCTGATAGCAGTTCGAAATTAAGCGCTGTGGTGCCAATGACAACAGGACTGTCTGTAGTCAATGTCCAAACTGTATCGGCGTAAGTGTCGCCGCGCTCAATGCCTACGGTCAGCGCAGAGGTCATCTTCGCGTTTGTATCGGCGTCTGGCGATCTGAACCACTGGCCAGCTGCCGCGATGTATATGCCGTTCTGACTTGCGGTCTGCTGCTTTCTCACAAGCACGCGCGCACCCGCTTCAATGGCAACACCGTCGATGGTCTGGAGGCCCCCTAAGGCGATGCTATTCAGAGTCGCAACCACGACGGACTGCTTTAAATCCAGCTTGCCGATTTCTTCTGCAACCTTCACGTCGACGTACTCTCGCGTGGCGAGTACGACTGACGGATCAATTTTTAGCTCGATATTGCTAGTACTGCTCACGATCAGATTAATCCTGATCACCTGGGTTCGCCCTGAACCTTGAGCGAGCAGCGGCTTATAGGTGGGGGCACAGTTGGCAATCGCAACCAGGTCCCCTGCCGCGTCATAAAGACCAATCTCGCGTACCCACCAACCACCAACGCTCTCCGGGATGATCTGTTCGGCAATGATCACACTGGCATTGCTTGGGTCGACCTTCACTTGATTCAACGGTGCACGTCGGCGCTCGTTGATCAGCTTGGTTTGTGTGCGACTGGGGATAGGGTCGGTGCCGTTGGCATCACCCACGGCCATCTGTGCAAATGTCCAGGGCACACCCAGGGCGTCTGCGTTCGCTTGTTTGGCTTCGCCGACGGCGGTGAGGATTGCGAAGAACTGACTGTTTTGATCGGTCATGAATAGATGTCCATCGTGTCGATATGGTGTTCGCGGCCACCGATGCGGTACACGCCGCTGACGTCGATATCGCGCTGGGTCGGTGGGTAAACGCTGAGTTCGTCGCCTTCATAAACGCAGGCGCCGATAAATACGGTGCCGGTGCTTTCCAGGCTGATGGCAAGGCCGGTCAGTGGGCGAGTGAGCGGCTTGGCGTCATCAATCAGCCATGTCAGCTCTTGATACATTTCTTCGGTGATGCCGGTGTCCAGCACGCCGACCTTCAACGCAAAGGTGCCAGGCACGCCTTCTGGCACGGTCTGCCACCACTCCATCACCTCAATCAGGTAACCCAGCGGCTCGACCACGCGACGTAGGGCGCCGATGGTGCCTTTGTGTGCGTGGATGTAGCGGGACGAGCGAATGGCGGCGCGCTTGGTGGCTTCGGTCCAGTTGCTGTCCCACCGGTCCACGGAGAAGGCCCAGGCCAGGTAGGGCAGCACCGCCACCGGGCAAGTGTTCGGGTTGCACAGCTGCCGCAGGGGGATCGGCACGCGCTGAATCTCCGCGAGTGCCTGCGCCGCCTGACGCTCAAGCGTTGTGGAGTTGTTCGGCAGCAACTGCTGGGCACCCATTATTCAGCGCCCCTTGTGATGGTGACGCCAGTGCAGAAGGGCGCCTGTTCCTTGGTGGCGACGATATCGACCCAGTCTTCCAGCACAACCTTGCGTACGCCTTCGACGAACAGTGCGGCGTGCAGGGCGGATTCCGACACCTCCATAGCCAGGCGGCGACGTTGGTTCACGTAGGCCCGTAAGCTCTGTTCAGCCGCAGCAAGGATCGGCTCAGACTCAGGGCCACTGGTCAGCAAGTACAGCTTGGCTTTCACCTGGTACCGAATGATTTCTGCGGGCTTCACGGTCAGGCGGTCGGCCACGGGCCGGCGGTCATCGTCGCTCAGATACTTCTTGACGGTGGCGACCAGGTCGGCCGACGCGGTGCCGTCGCCAAGGAGGGCCTGTACCGTGACCACTGCTACGGCGGGCGACGGGCTTTCAGCGGTCGCATCGGCAACGCGACCGTCCGCCCCTCGGGCGTGAAAGATGTAGCTCTGGCGCGGGCCGGCGGTGCTCAGCCCCTCCCAGGCCATTTGCGCCCGTTCGCGCAAACTGTCGTCGCCTTCCATGATCCGCGCGACAGGCGGGACGGCCATGGGCTTGGCTTCCTGAACCACCAGGCGCTTGACGTTGAAGTTGCCCGCCAGCTGATCCAAGTCGGGGCCTTTGGCAAATGCCAGCAGGTTCGCCATGGACGCCTCATTCACCCGCTGACGCCAGATGGTTTCGCGGTAGGCGTTCTCCTGCAGCAGCTTTGCCAGGGGCTCCGACTCCATGTCGAGGCGCGCGGCAATCTCGGCCTGTTCCTCGATCGGCCATAGGCTGATCGTGTAGGCCTTGCGCTCGGCCAGGATCAATTCGAAGTCGATCTGCTCGACGATCTGTGGCGCCGGCAGCTGGCTGAGGTCAATCGCGGCAAAGGAATTCATACGCTTCCTCCCAGTTGCAGCGGCAGGCTCAGGCTCAAGGGTTCATTGGTGTCGACGACGGAGCCTTCAAGCTCCAGCACAGACTGCCCTTGCAGGTTCGCGCCGAGGAACTGCACACGGCTGAGGCTGATACGGGTCTCCCAGCGCATCAGCGCCATGACTGTGCCCGCGTAAACACGCAGGCGAGTGACGTCGTTGAATGGATGGTCGACCAGCTCGGGCAGCAGGCTGCCGTATTCGCGACGCATCACGCGGGTACCGATGCGGGTGGTGAGGATGTCTGTGATGCTCTGGCCGATGTGGTCCAGTTCGCTAATGGCACCGCCGGTTTCTCGGTTCATGTTGGTAAAGGCCTTCCGGACTGATCGGTGCCCTGCTTGACGCCAGATGTCAGGTGATTGACCAGGCTGACCCCCCCCGCGACCACGTCTACCGAAACGTCCACCCGGCCAACCACGTTCTGATTGCCGGTCTGGTTGTAGTCGCCCTGGTGATTAATGGGGCCGATGATGTTGATTCCGCCCTTGCTGTCCAGGCTGGTGGTGCCGCTGTCGGGCAAAATAGCGTTGAGGTGATGGGCGACGCTGTCGTACTCAATCACCGCGCCGTCGGCGTAGGTGCGACGGTGCAGTCCGGCTCGGTTGCCGTTGGCAGGGATGTGGTCACTGAACAGACCGGTTACGACAATGCCGTTGGCGAGCTGGCCGGATGGGCTGAACAGGATCACCTGTTCGTCTTCAGTGGGCGGATCCCATTGCTGATCAGCCCCCGCGCGCAGCGCGAGCCACGGCAGCCAGGCGGTAGTCAGCGTTCCGGTTTTTACCCGCACGCGTGGGGGCTCCATCTGCACGGCGGTGATGACGCCGAAGCGGATGAGGTTTTCAAGCATGCGAGAGAGGGCGGCGAAGTCATTCATGGCGCCGATGTTGGCGTTGCGTGCGCGAGGGCGCAGCCTTTTGTACTTGTAACGCGGACCTGTACAGGGTGAGATAGACTTCACCAATACAAAGCATGTTTCTGTCGTTAAGTATTCAAGGTAGGAAAAAATGGGTCTAGAAATGCTTAAGGATGTGCCCTTTGCGGCCTGGATAGGCCTAGCGGGGGTCGTTTTTGGTTCGCTACTCACAACATTCGGAGTGTCATTAACTAATAGGGCGAATTTGAAACGGCTAGAGCAACAGCTTGCACATGAGGAAAAGCTTGTTAGTAGAAGGGAGAGGAAGGAGCGCCTTGAGGAGTTATATATTCTTATATGTCATTGGAGTAATGCTTTTTTTGGTAACTATCTGAGCTTGTCTTTGGTTATGAAAGGGCAGATTGACTATAATAAATACCTTGACGAGATAAGGGAGTCGCCTGCTAAGCAAGTTGATTATAATAGAATAAGTATGATTATTGATATTTATGGTGGCGAGCTGCAAGAAGCGTATGCGGCGATCCTTAAGATTCGTGATGAAATAAATGATATTGAATTTGCGCACAAGAAAGCTTACCTGTCAGGTCAGCCGGGCAATCTCTATTTGGAACCGGCGGGCAAAGCCCAAATAAAGCTTGGAAAGGCTTGCGACGACCTTAAGAATCTGATTTCCGTTGCAGCTAGAGAAACTTAATATATTTTATTCATTTAGTTAAATGGCTTAATAGGCTATCACGGATCTGGTCTAGATCCATTTGTGTGAAGCCTACTAACTCCCGCTGATCATATTTGACGTCGGGCGCGCCGCGTTCAGCTCGATCCTTCAACCCGTATTGGTGAACTCTTGCGATCCTGGCAATGCGCCCGGTGAAGCCCACAGTCACGGTATTGCTATCGCCTCGGACCTTCAGGTATGACGCGGTCCGCAGCTTCTTGAACATCGCCAGCTTCCGACGAATGCGCCCCTGCTTTACGCGCAGGTTCCGCTGCTTACGCGGTGCAAACTTCGTCCCGTCCGGGTTTTCTTGCGCGATCACTCGCGTCTGCTGACTGCGGCGCAGCTCCTGCCCAATGCTACGGGTAAGCTTGCTGCGCTCACTTGGCTCCAGCCGATCCAGCAGCACCGCCGCCCAGGTCTCCAGTGCTTCCAGATTATTCGCCATCCGGCACTCTCCATTCGCTGGTGTTGCCCTGGCTCCCAGGCTTCCAGTTCGGGTCGAGGTATCCCGCCACATACTGCGGTTCGTTCGGATGCTTCACGGTGGTGTTGCCCTGGTCATCGTTGCCAACGACCACGCGCTCTGTCAGCGCCAGGGTAATGCTGAGGTCCACTTTGTCCTTGTCGAGGATGTCCGCTTCGAACTGAATGCCGTTTTTGACCTTGTCGAGGTTCTCCAGCAACTCGGACTGGTTAACGCTCAGCCAGCCTAGGATTGGCAGAAACACGCTGTCGGGGTGTCCGGCGAACTCGGTGAGGATGATCTGCAGGTCAAAGCTGTACTCGAATGACAGGGTGTGTGCGGCGGTGCAACGGACCTTGCCGTTGTCGATGAATATCAACAGGCGGTCGGGGTCGTGCTTGAAATCGGCGACGGTGGCCAGGAGGTGAGCGCGTAGGCTCTCGGGCTTGTTCATGGGTTGGCCTGCTGGTGTTTGTAGACCATGTCGACCTGTGCCGCGCAGTCAGCCCAGGCGGCTTCGGCGCGGTCTTCGTCGGTCAGTAGGTCACCGTTTTTGAGGGGGCTGGTCGCTGGCAGGTGGCACGGCACCACGGCCGGACAGCCAGTCACGATAAGCGGCGGCGCCGGTGATGGCGGGTCGCTCGCGCAGCCGACGAGCAGCATCAGGCAAAAGCTGAGTAGCCCAGTCGCGCAGTTCGGAGTTTTCACGT
>Ga0207656_10000088_pt1 | contig 33938 bp, 29 predicted proteins | sample KBSCornC12_FD_184297 | JGI IMG/M metagenome (GOLD analysis project Ga0207656, IMG submission 184297) | Corn rhizosphere microbial communities from Kellogg Biological Station, Michigan, USA - KBS Corn C1-2 (SPAdes) (version 2) | ecosystem: Host-associated > Plants > Roots > Rhizosphere > Soil ...
GGGTGAAAATGGCCATAAGCCCGACCAGCAAGTGACGACGGGGAATCTTGCCAGTGGTCAAGATCATCAGTGGCGCACCGAACAATACCCCCAGGGCGTAGGCGCTGACCAACAGCCCCGCAGTGGGAATCGAAACGCCCAGGTCATTGGCGATGGTGGGCAACATGCCCATGGGCGCGAACTCAGTGACGCCAATGCCAAAGGCACCGACAGCAAGGGCTACAAGGGGTGGATTGATACGCATGGAAGACTCCTCATTTATGCCGCAAATGCTACGATCAACGCTTTGACGGCACTAGACCGTTTAATTGGCAATCACCTTTGCGCGCGAGGCAAGAATGGATTTCAACGGCAGATCGGGTGAGATGGCGGTATTCGCGATGGTGGCGCAGGAAGGCAGCCTGTCGGCAGCAGCGCGGGCATTACGATTGACGCCCTCGGCCGTCAGCCGCGTCATCGCACGCACAGAACAACGCCTGGGCACCCGTCTGTTGATTCGTACGACCCGCGCCCTCGCCTTCACAGCCGAAGGCGAGGCGTACCTTCGCGGCGCCCGGCGCATCCTGGCCGACATGGCGGAAGTCGAAGACGCCATCGCCGACCAGGGCGCGCCCAAAGGCCGGCTGCGGGTCAGTGCGGCCCTGGGCCACGGCCGCATGGCCATCGTGCCGTTGGTGGCGGTGTTCAGCGCCCGCTACCCAAACATTGTGGTGGACCTGACCTTGGGCGACGAAGTGGTCGACATCCTCGGCGGCCAGGCTGACGTGGCGATCCGCTTTGGCGACCTGCCGGACAGCCCGCTGACCGCGCGGCGCATCGGCGACACCGGCCAGGTCCTGGTGGCGTCGCCGGAGTACCTTGCGCAACACGGCACGCCTCTGGAACCCAACGACTTGCTGCGCCACAACTGCCTGCGCTTCAACTTCCGCCGCGCCCAATCCGACTGGCCCTTCGCCCGTGACGGCAGGGAGTTTTCCCTGAAGATAAACGGCAATATCGAATGCAGCAGTGGCGAAGCCCTCGCTCAACTGGCGCGATTAGGCGCCGGTATCGCACGCATCGGCGAGTTCACGGTTGCACAAGACCTGCAACGCGGTCACCTGGTGCCCCTGCTGGAATCCTGGAACCCCGGCGACCGGGAGCCGATCCACGTGGTGTTTGTCGGCGGTGCGAGCATGCCGGCGCGGATCCGCGTGTTTGTGGACTTTTTGCTGGAGCATCACCGGCTATAAACGTGCAGGCTTGTGCAGCCGCTCAAGCACCTCGTCAGCCGCCTCGCGCCATGCCTGCGTCGCGCCATTGTTTCTCAACACCGCCAACCCGGCCGCCGTAAAGGTGCCCGGTGTGGCAATGGCGCTACCCAATGCTTCGAGACTGGCAGTGTTACATCTCCCTGACCTGGAGACGGCCTTGTATTTATGGAGGAAAAAATGCGGATCTACATCACAGGTGCTTCATGCGCGGGCGTGACCACGCTGGGTCAGCACCTCGCAACATTGCTCGATATCCGCCAAGTCGACGTCGATGATTTTTACTGGATGCCCACCCAACCTCCGTTCACCACCAAGCGTCCACCGAGCGATCGTGTGTCACTGATGCAACACGCACTCGGTGACGACAACTGGGTGCTGACCGGTTCTTGCATGGACTGGGGCGATGCGCTGATAGCCGATGCCGAGCTGATTGTGTTCGTTGCAACGCCTACGCCCGTTCGCCTTGAACGGCTGGCGGCGCGCGAAACGGCACGCTATGGCGACCGAATCGCGCCCGATGGTGATATGTATCACATCCATGTGGCGTTCAAGACATGGGCTTCACAGTATGACGATCCGAGCTTTTCGGGGCGCAACCGCGCGCAGCACGAGGCGTGGTTGTCGCGCCAGACCGCGCCGGTGTTGCGGGTCGATGGGATCAATAGTGTTGAGCAGATGGCGACGGATGTGGTGCGTGGGTGTCGCACTTTCGACATCCGCTATAGACAAGGATCAGGAAAGACATGAACTTCACCGACGAGTCGGCTGCGCCCGTCACTACAGGACGGGGGGCCGCTCATCCCGGACCTGAATACGACAAGCCTGGACGCGCCTGGACCCAGTGCCCCTTCCTGGAACTGGCTCAAACAGGTCAGAAAGGACTGAATTGCCCATTCACCCCGCTGCCCCTTATCCTCACACCACCCACGTCCCTCGCAAACCCGGAGCCGCCATGGACCTCGCCACCCTCGCCCTTTTCCTCCCCGCCTGCTTCGCCCTGAACATGGCGCCGGGCCCGAACAACCTGCTGTCCGTGAGCAATGCCACTCGCTATGGCTATCGCACCTCATGCCTTGCCGGTATCGGTCGCCTGCTGGCCTTTGCCGGCATGATAGCCCTCGCCTCTGCAGGCTTGGCGGTGGTGCTGCAGACGTCGGAGCTGTTGTTCTACGGGATCAAGATTCTGGGAGCGGCGTATCTGTTTTACCTGGCGTTGCAGTTGTGGCGCGCGAATCCCGAGGCCGAGACGCAGGCAGGTACGGCCAAGGTCGGTTTGTGGGCACTGGCACGGCAGGAATTTTTAGTGGCGGCGGGCAATCCGAAGGCGATCCTGATCTTCACGGCCTTCCTGCCGCAATTCGTGGTGCCCGGCGAGCCGATCACGCCGCAGTTCGCGCTGCTGGGCGCGCTGTTCCTGGGACTGGAGTGGATCGCCATCAGTGCGTACGCCTATATGGGCCTGCATATGCGGCGCTGGTTTGCCGAGCCTCGGGGCAAGCGGATCTTCAATCGCTGCTGCGCCGGGTTGTTGTCGGCGGCGGCGTCGGTGTTGTTGATGGCGCGCAGGGCCTGAACCATGACTCGCGACGAACTCGCTGCCTTTTACCAAGGCTATATCGACTGCCTGAACCGTCAGGATTGGGAGCATTTGGGTGACTTCGTGCACCCGGACGTGACCTACAACGGCGAAGTCGTCGGCCTCGCCGGCTACCGCGCCATGCTGGAGCGGGATTTTCGCGAGATACCGGACCTGGTGTTCCGCATCCAGCTGCTGGTGGCCGACCCGCCGACCGTGGCCAGTCGCCTGAACTTCAAGGTCACGCCCAGGGGCGAGTTCTTCGGGTTGCCGATCAATGGACGCCAGGTGACGTTCGACGAAAATGTGTTCTATGAGGTGGTCGACGGCACGTTCGCCCACGTCTGGTCGGTGATCGACAAAGCGACCATCGCGCAGCAACTGGGCGGCTAAACTCCACAGGGCCATTCTCACGTGGAGACCGATCATGCCCCACAAAAACACGCTCTGCCTCTGGTACAACGGCACCGCCCTTGAGGCCGCGACCTTCTATGCCCTGACCTTTCCGGACAGCCGGGTGAATGCCGTGCACCTGGCGCCCGGCGATTACCCGTCCGGCAAACAGGGCGATGTATTGACCGTGGACTTCACCGTCTTGGGCATCCCCTGCATTGGCCTCAACGGCGGGCCGATCTTCTCGCATACCGAGGCGTTTTCGTTCCAGGTGGCCACCGATGACCAGGCCGAAACCGACCGTTACTGGAACGCCATCGTCGGCAACGGCGGCCAGGAAAGCGCCTGCGGCTGGTGCAAGGACAAGTGGGGGCTGTCGTGGCAGATCACCCCACGCGTGCTGACCGATGCGGTGACCCACCCCGACCCGGCGACGGCAAAGCGCGCCTTTGACGCGATGATGACCATGAGAAAGATCGACATCGCGACGATTGAGGCGGCGATAGCGGCGGGCTAAGGCAGGGCATCCAGCATGGCGTTGGCCGCCAGGGCATGGACCTTGCGGGTGGGGTGCCATTCGTCCCAGTAATAATGCGCGTCGGGGTTGGCGCACACCGGTTCAGCCTCCGGATAAGTGGCCTGGCACGGCGTATCGAGGTCGGTGAAACCATGGGCTGTCGGGTTGGCGCGCAGTGTGTCGCTGAAAGCCAGGTGGTCGAAGTAGCTGACCTTCGCCGTACCGATCTGCGCCAGCACGGCCGGGAGTTTCTGCGCGAGCAACTGCTGGTATTTTTTCGCATTGTCGACCTGGTTGCCCTGCACCACCGCAGGCACATGGCTGAGGTCTGTGGTGCCCACCACCATCACATGCCGGGCACCCGCTGCCACCAGTTGCTCAGTGGCTTTGCGGATATTCGTCAGGCTCGATTCGCTCAGTGCCTCAAGGGTTTGCGAGTGGGAGAAGTCGGCCCACTCGAAAAAGTCATTGGCCGAGATGAAGATGAAGTACAGCGCCTTGGGGTCGGCCTTGTGGGACTTGGCAGCCTGCAAGTGCTCGGCGACCTGCCCCAGGACGCCGGTGTCCTGGGAAGGCATTATCCAGGCGTAGTAATTGCCGTGGCCACTTTTGGCGCCGCCCACCGCGTAGTCGGTCAGCGGTGTGTGCAGAGCCTGGGCCAGGCCCTCGACGGCGGTCGGGCCGTTGCTCCAGCGCCCCTTCCAGTACAGCGGCCCAGGCAACGCCTGGGCGTCCTTTATGTTCTGTGCGGCGAGCTGTGTGGTGAGCGCTTCGCCCGCGCCGTTGTCGGAATAGCTGTCACCGAAGGCATACAGGTGATCGTAGGTCGAGGCGCCAAAGGCGGTCGAGGCGGACAGGCTCAGCAGAGCGGCCAAACACGCACGTCGGATCATTGCGTTTCTCCCGGAATGTCTGCACAGACTACCGGTTGGCGGCAACCACACAGGAACGATTGCGACGCGCACATATCCAGCGGCGGCCACATCACGGCTGTACAGCAACCACCCGGCTGGTTAGGCTTGGCGCCTGCAACATCCCGTTAAAGTTTCCGCGTCACCCGCCGTCACCCTGACATCCCCGAATGGACTCAACGAGGCTCTCGTGCGTTTTATCACTCCGCTTTTGCTGATCGGTGGCATCGCCACCCTGGCCGGTTGTGCCACCCAGAAAACCCAGGTCGAAACCATGCTCGCCGGCGCCCTCGCCCAGCCCCTGGTGGAAAACAGCATCGTGCGCGAAGGCGACGTGCTCAGCTTCGAGCTGTTGATGCCTGGCGATCCGGGCGCCCTGCGCCGCACGTTGCAAGTCGAGGCCGCCTGTTCCTCGCCGCAACTGCACCTGCTGTACCTGGATGGTTCGCAACGGGTCTACCCCGCCAGTGCCGGCCGCTACAGTTCGCCCCGCAGCTTGTCGCCACAGCTGCGTGCAACCCTGGCCGCGAACCAGACCTTCGTCCGTGCCTGCGCCGAAACACCGAAGCCCGACTGGCGCCTGGTACAGACCAACGAGCGCGACAACCAGGTGCTGATCGACGCCAACAGTATCAAGAACGTCAACGGCGAAACGCGCTTCTGGGCCGCCTTCGACAACCCGACGGTGCTCAACGACCTGCCCTACAACGCCCCGTACGCGCAAAAACGCGAGCACTTTGCGGTGTCGTGCAAAGGCGGCACCTACAAGCAATTGGCCGGCTACGACATGGATGCCGACAACCGCGTCAGCGACGGCCGGGTCGACAGTTTCCCTACGCCGCAGAACATCGCTGGCAGCAATGCCGACTACGAATTGCTGTTCAACAAAATCTGCGTCAGCCCGGAAAAGATCGCCGCACTGCCCGCGTTCAAGCCGCGCATGAAAGCGCCGGCCACCATTGCCCTGACCTCGGTGCAACCGGCGGTGCTGGCGGCCATCGCCCAGCTGAACCTGGACAAACCCACCCGCTCGTTCAAATACGTCCAGTTCGCGGGCACCAGCAACTACCGTGGCAAGACCAGCGATAACCAAAGCACGCAGTTCATCAGCCAGGACGCACCAAGCGGCCAGTTGGCCCTGGCCACCCGTGGCGACGGCTATGAGAGCCAGGCCGTGAGCTGGCGCAACTTGTTCCACCTGGTGTCCAAAGCCACCTATGGAGGTTCGGGCATGGCGGAAAGCTCGACCCTGACCCAACTGAGCTTCACCGGTAACTGGAAGGCCCTGCCCGTGGGCGAGACCGTCACCTACACCACCGTACGCTCCAGCCTCAACAGCCTGATCGGCAGCAGCACCAACACGCAGACCAACCGTTGCCAGGTCGAGCGTGAACTGCCGGCCAGCGAACTCAACGCGAAACTGGCGGGCAGCGCCAAGGCATTGTCCTGCCGAACCGACGACGACAAGTACAAGCGCGTCAACCACCTGTACTTCCTGACCGACTACGCCTACTTCTTTGAATCGAGCACCGACAAGAACGAGTTTTTCTACTCTGACTCGCGTATCGATAAATTCGAATAAGGCCCGTTGACACACTCTGCAATATTCCATGAAGATGGAGGCCTTGTTCAGGGTGTGTCAGCTTATGTCCGCAATGCCTTCCGTTAACCGTTCCGTCATTGGCTTGATTGCCAGGGCGCAAGGTTGCGTTGCGCACGCCCTCAAATCGAAGAAACAGTCGCTCATGTGACCGGGGCGCGCTGTCCCGTCAGATGAGCTGACAGGACATTGAGCGCGACGGTCTACTCTCCCTTGCACAATTGCCCCTGCCCTTCTGACGGTGACTCAAGCGGTCAATCATCAGGAGAAAGTGCATGTCATCGTTTCAAGGTATCTGGGTTCCCGTGGTCACGCCGTTCCATGACGGGGCCATTGATTTCATTGGCCTGCACCGCCTGGTCAACCACCTGCTGGAAAAACACGTGGCCGGGATCATGGTGTGCACCACCACCGGCGAAGCGGCGTCGCTGAGTCGGCAGGAACAATTGGCGGTGCTCGATGCGGTGTTGCAATGGGTGCCGGCGCACCGCGTAGTGATGGGCCTGGCGGGCTATAACCAGATTGAGCTGCTGCACTTCCAGCGTGAAATCCTGCAACGCCCGGTGGCTGGGCTTTTGGTACCGGCGCCGAGTTACATCCGCCCGTCCCAGGCCGGCCTGGAAGCGTTCTTCCGCACCGTGGCCGATGCCTCCAGCGTACCGATCATTCTGTACGACATTCCCTACCGCACCGGCGCCACGTTCGAGCAGGCCACCTTGCTCAACATCGTCGCCCACGAACGCATCGTGGCGATCAAGGACTGTGGCGGCAACCTGGACAATACCCTCGCACTGCTGGCCAGCGGTGAGGTGGATGTGTTGTGTGGCGAAGACCTGCAGATCTTCAACGCGCTGTGCCTGGGCGCGACGGGCGCGATTGCAGCCTCGGCGCACGTCAACACGGAACAGTTCGTGGCGCTGTGCCAGCAAGTCCGCGACAACCAATTGGCCGACGCGCGGGCAACGTTCATGCAGTTGGTTCCGCTGATCAACACGCTGTTCATGGAGCCCAACCCGGCACCGGTGAAAGCCGCCCTGGCCCTGCAAGGCTTGATCGGCAGCGAGTTGCGCGCACCGATGCAGGCAGCCAGCGTGGCAGTTGTCGCCCGTTTGCGGCAGGTGCAGAACCTGCTCGGCTAATGCGCCAAAAACAGACAACGAGCGGACCGTCCGGTTGCGACCGGACCGATCCCGGCCTATCGTCGAACCCAGGCTTTGCCTTTTGCTGTCCAACCCATCCGTATTCAGGTGACGACATGCCCACGCTGCCCCGCCCCGCCGTGCTCGAACTGATCGGCAACACGCCGCTGGTTCGGGTCAGCCGGTTCGATACCGGCCCTTGCACGCTGTTTCTCAAACTCGAATCCCAGAACCCCGGTGGCTCCATCAAGGACCGCATCGGCCTGGCCATGATCGACGCCGCCGAACGCGATGGCCGCCTGCGCCCCGGTGGCACCATCATCGAAGCCACCGCCGGCAACACCGGCCTGGGCCTGGCGCTGGTCGGCCGGGCCAAGGGCTATCGGGTGGTACTGGTGGTGCCCGACAAGATGTCCACGGAAAAAGTACTGCACCTCAAGGCTATTGGCGCGGAGGTGCATATCACCCGCTCCGATGTGGGCAAGGGCCACCCCGAGTATTACCAGGACGTGGCCGCACGCCTGGCCAGGGATATTCCGGATTCGTTCTTCGCCGACCAGTTCAACAACCCCGCCAACCCCCTGGCCCACGAAACCAGCACCGCGCCGGAGATCTGGGCACAAACCCAGCACGATGTGGATGCGATCGTGGTGGGCGTCGGCTCGGCCGGCACCCTCACCGGCCTGACGCGCTTCTTCAAGCGCGTGCAACCGGCACTGCACATGGTGCTTGCCGACCCGGTGGGTTCGGTGATGGCCGAGTACAGCCGCAGCGGCAAGCTGGAAACGCCAGGCTCCTGGGCGGTAGAAGGCATCGGCGAAGACTTCATCCCGTCGATTGCCGACCTGTCCAGCGTGCGCCACGCCTATTCCATCAGCGATGAGGAAAGCTTCGATCACGCCCGGCAGTTGCTCAAGGCCGAGGGCATTCTCGGCGGTTCCTCCACCGGCACCCTGCTCGCCGCCGCCCTGCGTTATTGCCGCGAACAAACCACGCCCAAGCGTGTGGTCACCTTTGTCTGCGACACCGGCACGCGCTACCTGTCGAAGGTCTACAACGACCAATGGATGACCGACGCCGGCCTGTTGCACTACAAGCACTACGGTGACCTGCGCGACCTGATTGCGCGGCGCTTCGAGGACGGCCGCGTGATCAGCGTGAGCCCCGACGACACCCTGCTCACCGCGTTCCAGCGCATGCGCCTGGCGGATGTCTCGCAACTCCCGGTACTGGTGGACGGCCAGCAACTGGTCGGTGTGATCGACGAATCCGATATCCTGCTCGGCCTGCACCAGGACGCCAGCCACTTCACCCTGAACGTCGCCAGCGCCATGACCACGTCCCTGCAAACCCTGGCCCCCAGCGCCAGCCTCGCGCAGTTGCAAGCCGAGCTGGATCGCGGCCTGGTCGCCATCATTGCCGACGCGTCGGGCTTCCATGGCCTGATCACCCGCGTCGACCTGCTCAACCACCTACGGAGATCCCTTGCATGAGTCAGTCCGATAAAAGTGCGTTTGCCACCCGCGTGATCCATGCCGGGCAATCTCCCGACCCAACCACCGGCGCGCTGATGCCGCCGATCTATGCCAACTCCACCTACCTGCAAGACAGCCCCGGCGTGCACAAGGGCTTTGACTATGGTCGCTCCCACAACCCTACGCGGTTTGCCCTGGAACGCTGCGTGGCCGACCTGGAAGGCGGCAGCCAGGCGTTTGCCTTTGCCTCCGGGCTGGCGGCGATTTCGACGGTGTTGGAGTTGCTGGACGCCGGCGCCCATGTCGTGTCCGGCAATGATTTGTACGGCGGCACCTTCCGCCTGTTCGACAAGGTGCGCCAACGCAGCGCCGGGCACCGCTTCAGCTTTGTCGACCTGAGTGACCTGTCGGCCTTTGAAGCGAGTCTGCAGGACGACACGCGCATGGTCTGGGTCGAAACCCCGAGCAACCCGCTGCTGAGCCTCACCGACCTCAGCGCCATCGCACGCATCTGCCGCGCTCGCGGGATCATCTGCGTGGCCGACAACACCTTCGCCAGCCCGTGGATCCAGCGCCCGCTGGAGCTGGGCTTTGATGTGGTGGTGCACTCCACCACCAAATACCTCAACGGCCATTCCGATGTGATCGGCGGCATTGCCATCGTCGGCGACAACCCCGAACTGGCCGAACGCCTGGGCTTTTTGCAGAACTCGGTCGGCGCCATTGCCGGGCCCTTCGACGCCTTCCTCACCCTGCGTGGCGTGAAAACCCTGGCCCTGCGCATGGAGCGCCATTGCAGCAACGCCCTCGACCTGGCCGCCTGGCTGGAACAACAGCCGCAAGTGGCGCGGGTTTACTACCCGGGCCTCGCGTCCCACCCGCAGCATGAACTGGCGCGCAAACAGATGCGGGGGTTTGGCGGGATGATTTCAATCGACCTGAACAGCGACCTGGCCGGCGCCAGGCGCTTCCTGGAAAACGTCAGGATCTTCGCCCTGGCCGAAAGCCTGGGTGGTGTGGAAAGCCTGATCGAACACCCGGCGATCATGACCCACGCCAGCATCCCGGCGGCGACGCGGGCGCAACTGGGAATTGGCGATGGGTTGGTGCGGTTGTCGGTGGGGGTTGAGGATGTGGAGGATCTGCGCGCGGACCTGGCGCAGGCCCTGGCGCTCATATAAACAGCTTGCCTTGATCTATGTGGCGAGCAGCCTGGTTGTGGCGAGCGGGCTTGCCCCGCGTTGGGTAGCGAAGCCGCCCCAATAAAAAACGCCGCATTCTTTCAGGCAGAACGCGGCGTCTGGTTTTAGGGCTGCTTCGCCGCCCAACGCGGGGCAAGCCCGCTCGCCACAACAGGCCCGCTCACCACAGCACACCTGCTCAGCACAGCAAGCCGGATAGGCGTCAGGCCAAGGCGACCTTGGCCCGCGCCGCATGCAGCTTCTTGTAGCTGTCGATCAAGCGCAGATGCCGGTCCAACCCTTCCAGCTTCATGCTGGTCGGCGTCAGGCCATAAAAACGCACATCGCCCTTCACCGAGCCAATCACCGCATCCATCCGCTCATCGCCAAACATGCGGCGGAAGTTGGCTTCGTAGTCGGCCAGTTCCAGGTCGTCGTCCAGTTCCATCTCCAGCACCGCATTCATCGCCTGGTAGAACAGGCCGCGCTCGACGGTGTTGTCGTTGTATTGCAGGAACATCTCCACGCACTCCTTGGCCTCTTCATATTCTTGCAAGGCCAGGAAGATCAGCAGTTTCAGTTCCAGGATGGTCAGTTGGCCCCAGGCGGTGTTGTCGTCGAATTCGATGCCGATCAGGGTGGTGATATCCGTGTAGTCGTCCAGTTCGCTTTCGATCAGGCGCTCGACCAACGCCTGCAGTTCCTCCTCGTCGAGGCGGTGCAGGTTGAGGATATCCTCGCGGAAAAACAGCGCCTTGTTGGTGTTGTCCCAGATCAGGTCATCCACCGGGTAGATTTCCGAGTAGTCCGGCACCAGGATGCGGCAGGCGGTGGCGCCGAGGTGTTCGTACACGGCCATGTAGGACTCTTTGCCCATGCCTTCGAGAATGCCGAACAGGGTCGCGGCTTCCTGGGCATTCGAGTCTGCGCCTTCGCCAGTGAAGTCCCACTCGACGAATTCGTAATCCGACTGGGCACTGAAGAAGCGCCACGACACGACGCCGCTGGAGTCGATGAAGTGCTCGACAAAGTTGTTGGGTTCGGTTACCGCCTGGCCTTCGAAGGTCGGCTGCGGCAAGTCGTTCAGGCCTTCGAAGCTGCGGCCTTGCAGCAGTTCGGTAAGGCTGCGCTCCAGGGCCACTTCCAGGCTTGGGTGGGCGCCGAAGGACGCAAACACGCCGCCGGTGCGCGGGTTCATCAGGGTCACGCACGTCACCGGGAATTCGCCGCCCAGGGAGGCGTCTTTGACCAACACCGGGAACCCCTGGGCTTCAAGGCCCTGGATGCCGGCGAGGATGCCGGGGTACTTGGCCAGCACCTGCGCCGGTACGTCCGGCAAGGCGAACTCGCCTTCAATGATTTCACGCTTCACGGCACGCTCGAAGATCTCCGAAAGGCACTGCACCTGGGCTTCGGCCAGGGTGTTGCCGGCGCTCATGCCGTTGCTGAGGTAGAGGTTCTCGATCAGGTTGGACGGGAAGTACACCACTTCGCCATCCGACTGGCGCACGAACGGCAGCGAAACGATGCCGCGTTGTTCATTGCCGGAGTTGGTATCGAACAGGTGCGAACCGCGCAGTTCGCCGTCGCGGTTGTAGATTTTCAGGCAGTAGGCATCCAGGATCTCGCTCGGCAGCTCGTCGTTGGGACCTGGCTGGAACCAGCGCTCATCCGGGTAATGCACGAACGGTGCGTTGGCCAGTTCCTCGCCCCAGAACTGATCGTTGTAGAAGAAATTGCAGTTGAGCCGCTCGATGAACTCGCCCAAGGCCGACGCCAGGGCGCCCTCCTTCGTCGCACCCTTGCCGTTGGTGAAGCACATCGGCGAATGCGCATCGCGGATGTGCAACGACCAGACGTTGGGCACGATATTGCGCCACGACGCGATCTCGATCTTCATGCCAAGGCCTGCGAGGATGCCGGACATGTTGGCGATGGTCTGTTCCAGCGGCAGGTCTTTGCCGGCGATGTAGGTGCCGCCCTCGGAAGTCGAATTCGGCATCAGCAACGCCTGGGCATCGGCGTCGAGGTTCTCGACTTCTTCGATGACAAACTCAGGCCCGGCCTGTACCACTTTCTTGACGGTGCAGCGGTCGATGGAACGCAAAATGCCCTGGCGGTCCTTCTCGGAGATATCCGCCGGCAACTCGACCTGGATCTTGAAGATCTGGTTGTAGCGGTTTTCCGGGTCGACGATGTTGTTCTGCGACAGGCGAATATTGTCGGTGGGGATATTGCGCGTCTGGCAGTACAACTTCACGAAGTACGCCGCGCACAGCGCTGACGACGCCAGGAAGTAATCGAACGGCCCCGGTGCCGAGCCATCGCCTTTGTAGCGAATGGGCTGGTCGGCAATCACCGTGAAGTCATCGAACTTGGCTTCAAGCCGGAGGTTGTCGAGAAAGTTGACCTTGATTTCCATGGGGGCACACCAGAATAACGGCTAAACAAAAATGGCCGCCATTATGAGGTGTTTCACCGCGAAGTTTCAGGCTTTTGACCAATGGCTGGCGAATTGGCCAATGTGGATTAACCTTTTTGCGTTTGGCGCCGATGGACTGAGGGCAACCAGGGAGTAGTCGGAATGCGCAATAACCAGCCCGTAACACAGCGTGAGGTTTCCCTCGCGCCTTCGCAAAAACTCATCTCCGCCACGGATGTCCGAGGGGTCATCACTTACTGCAACGACGCCTTTGTCGACATCAGCGGCTTTGAACGCGCCGACCTGATCGGCGCGCCGCAGAACATCGTGCGCCATCCGGATGTGCCGCCCGCCGTGTTTGCGCACATGTGGGGTGCACTCAAGCAAGGCCTGCCGTGGATGGGCATCGTCAAGAACCGCTCGAAAAACGGCGATCACTATTGGGTCAACGCCTACGTCACGCCGATCTTCGATGGCAGCCAGGTCGTCGGTTTCGAGTCGGTGCGGGTCAAGCCCACGGCCGATGAAATCCGCCGGGCCCAGGCCCTGTATCAACGGATCAGCCAAGGCAAACCGGCCGTCCCGCGCCAGGACGCCTGGCTGCCGGCCGCGATCGGTTGCGTGCCTTACGTGGCCACCGCAGTGGCCGGCAGTCTCGCCGGTCTGTTCTTCGACGCGCCGCTCGCAATTGCCGTGGCCGTCGCCGTCGCGGTGCCGGTGGGCGTGCTCTGCTCACGCTGGCGCCAAGGCAGCACACTGCGCCTGCTGCAGGGCGTAGAACCCTCGACTTCGGACGCCTTGATCGCCCAGATGTACAGCGACGCCAGCGGACCACAGGCGCGCCTGGAAACTGCGTTCCAAAGCCAGGCCGCGCGCCTGAAAACCTGCCTCACGCGCCTGCAGGACAGTGCCGAACAATTGAGCGCCCTGGCCGGGCAATCCGATCAGTTGGCCACCGCCAGCTCCAAGGGCCTGGACCGCCAGCGCGTCGAAACCGAACAGGTCTCGGCCGCCGTCAACCAAATGGCCGCCACTACCCAGGAAGTCGCCAGCCACGTCCAGCGCACGGCGGATGCCACCCAGCAAGCCAATGTGCTGACCGGGCGCGGCCGTGAAGTGGCACGGGACACCCGTGAGGCCATCGAACGTTTGTCCAGCGTGGTCAGCGAAACCGGCGCGACCGTAGCGCAACTGGCGCGGGACAGCGACGAAATCGGCAGCGTGGTGGACGTGATCAAGGCCATTGCCGACCAGACCAATCTGCTGGCCCTCAACGCCGCCATCGAAGCAGCGCGGGCCGGTGAGCAAGGCCGTGGCTTTGCCGTGGTCGCCGATGAAGTGCGCCAACTGGCGCAGCGCACGTCCCAGTCCACCACCCAGATCCACGGGCTGATTACCCAACTGCAGGCGTCGTCCAACAACGCCGTGCAAAGCATGGAGAACGGTCAACGCCAGGCCCAGGAAGGCGTGGCCTGGGTACTCGAAGCCGACCAGGCCCTGGTGGGCATCAGCGAGGCGGTGTCGCATATCACCGACATGACTACCCAGATCGCTGCCGCCACCGAGGAACAGAGCGCGGTAGCCGAAGAGATCAGCCGCAACATCACCACCATCGCCGAACTGGCCGACCAGACGTCGACCCAGGCCCGTCAATCCACGGACCTGAGCAAGGAACTGACGAACACTGCGTCCACCCAGTATGCGTTGGTGGAGCGGTTCAACCGCTGAGCCTTCGCTGAACACCTGGCTAGCCGGTTTGTTGTGGCTAGCCGGTGTCCTGTAGCTAACCGGTGACCTGTGGCGAGCTGGCTTGCCCCGCGTTGGGCTGCATAGCAGCCCCAAAACCAGACACTGAGGAATACCTGACACATCGCAGCTCTCATTGATGGGGCTGCTGCGCAGCCCAACGCGGGGCAAGCCCGCTCGCCACAACAATCTCCTTCACTACAACATAGTATGCTTGGGTTCACCTCCACCCAATCACGAAGCCCGCCCATGTCCATCACGGATAACCTCCTCGCCTTCACCTTCGCCGCCACCCTGCTCACGCTCACACCCGGCCTCGATACAGCCCTGGTGCTCAGGACGGCGACGGTGGAAGGCAAGCGCCAGGCGCTGCAAGCTACGCTGGGCATCAACGCCGGCTGCCTGCTGTGGGGCGCAGCGGTTGCCTTCGGTCTGGGCGCACTGATCGCTGTGTCGGAAGTCGCCTTCAACCTGCTCAAGTACTGCGGCGCCGCGTACCTGGCCTGGCTGGGGTTGAACATGCTACTGCGTCCGCGCCGCTCACTGGCCAGCGCCGAGGTGCAGGGCAAGCCGGCCGGCAACTGGTTTATCAAGGGCATGCTGGGCAATGTGCTCAACCCCAAGGTGGGGATTTTCTATGTGTCGTTCCTGCCGCAGTTCATCCCCCAGGGCCAGCCGTTGATCCTGTGGACGTTCGGCCTGGTGGGCATCCATGTGCTGCTCGGCCTGGTGTGGTCACTGGTGTTGATGGGTGCCACGCAGCCGCTGTCCGGTTTCCTGCGCCGGGAAAAGGTCATCCAGTGGATGGACCGCACCACTGGAATGATCTTCATAGTGTTTGCAGCGCGGTTGGCATTCAGCAGGCGCTGAGCCGTATGGACAGTTCGATGTCATCGGCAAACGGTACGGACACGTAGCCGTTCTCCGGGGCGCGTACGTGGGCCAGGTATTCAGGGCAGTAATCGGTGTTGTCCGCCACCACCAGCGCGCCGGGGCGCAGGTGCTTTTCCACCAGGCCCAGCACGTCGCCATACAGCGTCTTGGCGCCGTCCAGCAGCAGCAAGTCCACACTGTCCGGCAGGTCGCTGGCCAGGGTGACCAGTGCGTCGCCTTCGCGGATATGGATCAAGTCACTCACCCCACCTTCGATGAAGTGCTCACGCGCCAGGGCAATCTTCGAGGCTTCGAATTCGCTGCCGATCAGCACACCGCCGCCGTTGTCACGCAGCGCAGCGGCCAGGTGCAAGGTGGACAGGCCGAACGACGTGCCAAACTCCACAATCGCCCGCGCCTTGCTGCTGCGCGCCAGCAGGTAGAGCAGCTTGCCGGTGTCCCGCGAGACCGGCAGCCACAGGTCCTTGAGCAGCGAATACAGCGCCACGTATTCTGTCTTGCTGCGCATCAGCCGATCGCGTTCCTCCTTGGATACCGAGTTCACCAAGGGGCTGGTAGCGGCGCTGGCTTGGGTATAAAGACGTTCGATCAGGGGCGCCAAAGGCGCAGTGGTCAGACTCGACATAATGGATTTCCGTAGGGTTGGGGCTAAGATGCGACTCATTCGTCGCATTAAAAGTATGCGAGTGATTCCCATCCTTCGCTATTCGCATTCGCCCTGCTTACGGAGCCCCGTATGACCCGCCGTCAGCCCCCGTGTATTTCCACGCGCAAACAGCCACAACAGGCGCGTTCCACCGAGCTGGTGGCGGCGATTCTCGAAGCGGCTGTTCAGGTTTTGGCCAAGGAAGGCGCCACCCGTTTCACCACCGCTCGGGTCGCTGAAAAGGCCGGCGTGAGCGTAGGGTCGGTGTACCAATACTTCCCCAACAAAGCGGCGATTCTGTTCCGTTTGCAGAGTGATGAGTGGCAACAGACCACCCGGATGCTGCGCAACATCCTGGAGAAAAACGATGAAGCACCGCTGGATCGCCTGCGCACGTTGGTGCATGCCTTTATCCAGTCGGAATGCGAGGAAGCGCAGATGCGCGGGGCATTGAGCGATGCGGCGCCGCTCTATCGCGATGCACCGGAAGCGCTGGAAGTCAGGGCGGCGAGCCGGGAGACTTTCGACGCATTCATGCTGGAGTTACTGCCTCAGGTCTCCGAGCAGACGCGCGCGCTGGCCTGCGACTTGATTCTCACAACGCTCAGTTCGGTGGGTAAGGATTTTTCTTGCAGCCCACGCACGGCGCAAGAAATCGCTGTGTATGCCGAGGGGATGGCTGATATGTTTCGCGCTTATGTGAATGCGCTGAACCATCCCTGAAGCGCTCTCCCTCCAGCAAAGGACTGCCCATGAATTTCTTCAAGAAACTGTTCGGCTCGTCAAAAACAGTCGATACCCCACCAGTGGCTGAAGTGGATTCGCCCGACCCCGACAGCGCCAACCTGGCCGCACGCCTGGCCAGCGCCGAATGCCTGGACCGCCACTGGCAGTCTGTGGGCACCGTCGAACAAGACGTCCTCGCCTACCTGATCAGCCCTAGCTTCACCGGCGGCCCCTACTGGCCGTCCACGCGCCAGGCCTACCGCGTGGTACGCCGCGCCAACAGCATCGTGCTGGCAACCGAAGGGTTATCCGACCCGTTCGACGATGCCGAAGGCCTCGGCAATGGCTTCGAAATGGAACTGTTCCTGGAAACCCCCGACATCCCCGAAAATGCCCGCGGCAACCTCGGACACGTCGACCCGCTACGCCATAGCTGGGCATTCGAACTGCTCGAACACGTCGCCAAAACCGTCGCCAACGCCGGCGGCATCACCCAGCAACTGGAAAGTCATGGCGTCCTCTCCCTGGAGCTGCCCGGTTTCAGCCAGTCGCACCTGATGAGCGATCAGTTGCCCAACTTGTTCGTCACCGCAGACGACGCCACCGGCGTCCTGCTGGGCGGACCCGCCCCGGACTTCCCTACCCGCCTCGACGACATGCCGCTCTCACCGGTGCAACTGGTGCCGGTGGTGTTGATCACGGCGGCGGAGCTTGAATATGTGCGTGAAGGTGGGCGCGCAGCGCGGGAGGATCTGGTGGCACGGTTGCAGGCGGCGGGGGTTGGGCATGTGAGTTGTGTTGGTCGGGAAAGTTTGGTTTAGGTGTTTTCATGGGGGGCGGAAATAGCTGCCTCTCGCGACAGGCATAAAACGGCCACACGGAGCCTGTCGGATGCCGCCGGGAAATCAGGGGGCAATTCAGTGAGGCCAACTTGGGAACCACACATCAGGCTCTCCATACTGGCCTTCCATGGTGGTAAATAGAGCGCAAAATATGCCCGTCACACCCGATCTAAATTCCCCAGTCATTCTGGTCCCGGCTCAACAAGACGACCTGGACAATCTCGTAGCCATTCGAATTGAGGCTATGCGTGAAAGTCTGGAGCGTGTCGGGCGATTTGATCCGGTTCGCGCGCGAGAGCGGTTTCTTAGCGGTTTTGAAGCTCGCAACACACACTACATCGAGGTACTTGGAGAGAGGGTTGGTTTTGTAGTGGTCAAGCATCACCACAATGAACTCTTGCTCGACCACTTGTATGTGAGACCGAGCGCGCAAGGATCAGGTATAGGCTCTGTTGTTCTCACTCAGATTTTTAAAGTAGCGGATGCGGTTGCGCTCCCTATTAGAGTTGGAGCTCTCAAAGACAGCGCTTCGAATCGCTTTTACATCCGCCATGGCTTCCAATTCGTCGAAAGCAGTGAATTCGACAATTATTATGTTCGTCAGAGCGTTCCGGGGGTTGGCCCAGCTTGCTAGCTGGATGTGTCAACCCTGTTGTGCAGAAAAGGCCAACCGATACCTGACTTCCTCGAGTGTTGCACCGCCTCTCACCAGGTTGCGCTCAGTGCCAGGGTCTGCGACACAGCCCGCCCGGCGATAAAACCGGAGAGCTCTTTCATTACGGCTCAACACCCAAAGTGTCAGGCCCTGATGGCCCTGCTCGCTCAGATACTCAACGCCGGCCTTCCACAACGCCAGCCCCACGCCTGTTTGCCAGTACCCGGCCAACACATAGATGGCCATGACCTCACCGGTGTTGGCACCCGCAGCCTCCTCGTCACGGCTGGCACCGACCGATATCCAACCGACCACCTGTCCGTCCACCTCCGCGACCCAAACCTTGGGCTCGTCCGACTCAATCGAGCGCATCCAGAAGGATTCACGCTGCGCCAGGGTCGCTTGCAACCCGCTCAAATACTCGGCCGGCATCAGGTCACGGTAGGCGTCCTGCCAACTGCTGATATGCACCTGGGCAATGGCCCTTGCGTCGTCGGGTAATGCCTTGCGGATCATGCCGGTATTCCTTTTTCGAGCAATGGCCTTCCAGTAAACCCACGCCTCATGACCGTTTGTATTCGCCGGGTGGCGAGGGGGCTATCCGGCCTCGAACAAATCGCTGTCTGGGTGCCCAGGTTGGCTGATATGTTGCGAACCTCACGAGCAAAGGGATGCACCATGCCACCGTTAGCCAGCAATGCCGCACTGCTGATCATCGACATGCAGCAAGGCATGAACCAGCCGAAGCTTGGGCGACGCAACAACCCCGGCGCCGAAGCGCAGATACAGCGCCTGCTGCAGGCGTGGCGGCAGTCCAACCGCACGGTGGTGCACATCCGCCACATATCCCGCTCGCCCGACTCGGTGTTCTGGCCGGGCCAACCGGGTTGCGAGTTCCAGCCGACCCTGCAACCGCTGGCGCATGAGCACGTGGTGGAAAAGAACGTCCCGGATGCTTTCACGGCCACGGGTCTGGAGCGCTGGCTGCATGCGCGTGGGATCCGCCAACTGGTGATCGTCGGCGTGATCACCAACAACTCGGTCGAGTCCACCGCACGTTCGGGCGGCAACCTGGGTTTTGAGGTGACGGTGGTTGCCGACGCCTGCTACACCTTCGACCAGACCGATTTGTCCGGGCGCCTGTGGCCGGCCGAGGATGTGCATGCGCTGTCGCTGAGCAATCTGGCGATGGACTATGCCAAGGTTGTAGATACCACTGAAATCCTGGATAGGTTGTGAGCATGACGCATCAGACCGGCAAGCGAATCGCCTTGCGCAGGTCTCCATGCTCGCTTTCGGCATGTGGCAGCGCATGCGTCCAGTCATAAAACGGCCCGCACGCGCCTCGATATCAGTTTATATGACGAACTGATCCAGAGTTATCAGGCCGCCGGGCTTATCCCGGCGTGAACCAACAGATAGGCCTCCAGTTCCTCTCGTTGCCCGGACGTTACAATCGCGCCGATATACCCATCAGGCCGCACCAGCACCCACTCGCCAATCGCCAGTTGGTAGGCACGTTGAAACTGACCTTGCTCGTCAATCACATCTCCCTCAGGCCCAACGATATGGACCTGCACGCCCGGCCAAGCGGGCACTGAATCACGCGTGACGTCATACCCCAGCAGTGTCCAGTGCGTGCCCTGGAACAGATGGAACAGCCGCAGCGCCTGCCCGGCGGCACCTCGGACCGGCGCGTCCGGCGCCCGGTCGCCCGCTGCAATGCCGCTACGCACGGAGTGCTGCAACGCCAGTGAGGACTCGGGGTAGCCGATGTCCAGTTGATGCACTTCCCTGCCCCGGCGCAGTTCGCCGTGCTGCATTTCTCCCAGCAATCTGGTGGACAAACCGAGCACGGAGGCGGCCACCGGCCGGCGCTCTTCTTCATAGGTATCGAGTAAAGCCTCGGGGGCGCCCTGCACCACCGCTGCCAGCTTCCAGCCGAGGTTGTAGGCGTCCTGCACACTGGTGTTGAGGCCCTGGCCCCCAGTGGGCGGGTGGATATGCGCGGCGTCACCCACCAGCAGCACCCGGCGCAGGCGGTAGTGATCGGCCAGGCGTGCATTCATGGTGTAGGCCGAAGACCAGCTCACGCTGTGCACCTGGACATCGGCGCGACCGGTGCGTTGGGCGATCAGTGCGGTGAGCCCTTCGGCGCTGAAGTCGATGTCGCCCTCGGCCGGGATCGGCCCCTGAAGCTGGAACAGGTCGGTGCCAGCCAGCGGACAGATCGCAATCTGGCGTTGCATATCCCCTTCGCCAAAGCGATGCCAGGCCTCACGCGTCAGGCCGGTAAGCACCCCATCCGCCACCAGGGCGCGCACGCCCAGGGTCTTGCCGGGGAAGCCGATAGCCAGCGCATGCCGGACAAAGCTGCGACCACCATCGGCCCCCACCAGCCAGCGGGCACGCAGGCTTTCTTCGCCGCCCTGGCCGGCCAGCCTGGCGGTGATGCCATCGGCATCCTGTTCGAAGCCGACCAGCTCACAACCGAACTCAGGCCAGTGGCCCAGTTCAAGCAGGCGCTCGCGCATCACCTGTTCCGTCAGAAACTGCGGCACCATCAAGGGTTGCCGGTAGGGCTCGGCCGGTGTCGGCGCCTTGGATGCAGTGAATTCGGCATCGCTGTAGCTGCCATCGTCGCGGTAGCGCCGGTCAGTCGGATAGACTCCACCCACCGCCATCAAACGGTCGAGAATCCCCAGGTCCTCGAAGACTTCCTGGGACCTGGGCTGGATACCCTTGCCACGTGAGCCCTGGAATGGCTGGTGGTTTTTTTCGATCAGGCGGAAGCTGATGCCCCTTCTCGCCAGGTCGATCGCCAGGGTCAGGCCGGCGGCACCGGCACCGCAAATCAGTACATCGACAGCCAATTGCGCTTTCATATGGATCACCTATATGTGCAATACGCACATATTAAGAGAGGCCAACACCGTGTCAATTAAAAGCGTGCAAAAGGCACATATATCCGCCCAGCTGCGTGACCTGCATGGCTCGTTGGTCGAGATCGTAGGGGTGATGAACCGCCCTCAGCGCGACGAAGCAATGGTGCGCGAAGCCGGGATTTCCCTGGACCGCGCCCTGTTTCCGTTGCTGGTGCTGGTCGAGCGCCTGGGGCCGATTGGCGTGGTCGAACTCGCCGACCGCGTGGGCCGCGACTACACCACGGTGAGCCGGCAGGTGGCGAAGCTGGAAAGCCAGGGGCTGGTTACGCGCCAGGCAAGCGCACTCGACCGCCGTGTGCGCGAGTCGGTGATCACCGAGAAAGGCAAGGCCATGACCGACCGCGTCGATGACGCGCGGGAAAGGATCGGTATGTCGATCTTCTCCACCTGGGAGGAAGGCGATTTCGACAACCTGGTGCGACTGATGCGCAAGTTTGCCGAGGACATCAAGGAGGATTCCGTGCGTGCGACGAAGGGTATTTCCTGAAGCCATCCATCTGCAGGTTTGCTGTGGCGAGCGGGCTTGCCACAACAAGCTCTTTCACCTCAGCAAGCCCGCGCACGGCATCAATCCAACGCCAACTCCACCACCCCACCGTTCAACCGCACCGGCCATACCCGCAAGCGCTGCTCCGGCGCCTCCAGGCACTGCCCGTCTGCCAGGCGGTAATGTTGCTTGTAGATCGGCGCCGCCACCACCAGGTCACCCTTGATGCTGCCGATCAAACCGCGACCGATCACATTCGCCCCCGACTGCGGGTCGTGATTGTCGATGGCATACAGCGTCTGCGCCTGCGCGCCCGGCAGATAGAACAGTGCGACTTGCGCGCCGTCCAGCCACACCACCACGCCGGAGTTGCTCACCAGGTCTTGCTCGCGGCACACCTGCGTCCAGGTGGCCAGGTTGCGTTGGGTAGTGGCTTGGCTCATCAGGCAATCTCCTCGGTGACGGCAATCAGGTTGAGTTCGGCGGCCATGATTGGCCGGCGCTGGCCGCGTTCCTGGACGAAGTGGATGTCCGGGTCGGGGCGTTTGTCGTTGACGAAGGTGCGAAAGCGCTTGAGTTTTTCCGGGTCCTTGAGGGCGTTGGCCCACTCGCATTCGTAGCGGTCGACCACCCGTTGCATCTGCGCTTCGAGTTCGGCGCCCAGGCCCAGGCTGTCGTGCAGGATCACGTCCTTGAGAAAATCCAGGCCGCCTTCCAGGCTCTCGCGCCACACCGAGGTGCGCTGCAGCTTGTCGGCGGTGCGGATGTAGAACATCAGGAAGCGATCGATGTAGCGAATCAGCGTGGCGTCATCCAGGTCGGTGGCGAACAGCTCCGCATGGCGCGGGCGCATGCCGCCGTTGCCGGCGATGTAGAGGTTCCAGCCTTTCTCGGTGGCGATCACGCCCACATCCTTGCTCTGGGCTTCGGCGCACTCGCGGGTGCAACCGGACACCGCGAACTTGAGCTTGTGCGGCGAACGCAGGCCCTTGTAGCGGTCTTCGATCAGCAGCGCCATTTTCACGCTGTCTTGCACGCCGTAGCGGCACCAGGTGCTGCCCACGCAGGACTTCACCGTACGCGTGGACTTGCCGTACGCATGGCCGGTCTCGAAACCGGCCGCGATCAATTCGCCCCAGATATCCGGCAACTCGTGCAGCTGTGCGCCAAACAGGTCGATGCGCTGGCCGCCGGTGATCTTGGTGTAGAGGTCATATTTCTTCGCCACTTCACCGATCACAATGAGTTTGTCGGCAGTGATCTCGCCACCCGGAATACGCGGCACCACCGAGTAGGTGCCATTCTTCTGCATGTTGGCCATGAACGTATCGTTGGTGTCCTGCAACGGCACCAGGGACGGATCCATGATCGGCTGGTTCCAGCACGACGCCAGGATCGAGCCCACCGCCGGCTTGCACACGTCGCAACCAGTGTGACCACGGCCATGTTTGGCCAGCAGTTCGTCGAAGGTGACGATGCCTTCCACGCGCACCAGCGCGTACAGCTCCTGGCGGGTATGGGCAAAGTGTTCACACAGGCTCTTGTCGACACTCACGCCACGGGCGATCAGCTCATGCTCGAACACCTGCTTGAGCAACCCGGCGCAGCCGCCGCAACCGGTGCAGGCCTTGGTCTGCGACTTGAGCAGGCCGAAATCGCTGCAACCGCCGTCGATGGCAGAGCAGATCGCGCCTTTGGTCACGTTATGGCAAGAGCATACGGTAGCCGATTCCGGCAGCGCACCGGGGCCGAGGGTGGGTGCGCCGCTGGAAGACGGCAGGATCAGGCTGGCCGGTTCAGACGGCAACGCGATGCCGTTCTGCATGTACTGCAGCAACGTGTCGTAGTAGCTGTTATCGCCGACCAATACGGCACCGATCACCTGCTTGCCCGAAGCATCCACCACCAGGCGCCGATAGCTGGCACTGGCCTCGTCGATGAATTGATAGCTGCGCGCCCCGGGCGTGTGCGCATGGGCGTCGCCGATGGACCCCACGTCCACGCCGAGCAACTTGAGCTTGGTCGACATGTCGGCGCCCACAAACGGCTCGGCGGTTTGTGCGCAGAGCAGCGCGGCGACGCCCCGCGCCATCTGGTAGCCCGGCGCGACCAGGCCGAACAGGCTGCCGTTCCAGGAAGCGCACTCGCCAATCGCGTAGATATTCGGGTCGCAGCTCAGGCATTCATCGTTGATCACCACACCGCCACGCGGGCCGATGTCCAGGCCGGCCTGGCGGGCCAGTGCGTCCTGGGCGCGGATGCCGGCGGAGAACACGATCAGGTCGGTTTCGAGGAATTCGTCATTGGCAAAGTTCATGCGGTAGCGGTACTGCTCGCCGGCGCTGATCGACTGGGTCGCCCGTGACAAATGCACGCCCACGCCCAGCCGCTCGATCTGCGCCTTGAGCGCCAGGCCGCCGAAGTCATCCAGTTGCACCGGCATCAGGCGCGGCGCGAACTCCACCACATGGGCTTCAAGGCCCAGGCTTTTCAGCGCATTGGCGGCTTCCAGGCCCAGCAGGCCACCGCCCACTACCACGCCGCGTCGGGCATTGGCGGCGGCCTTGCGGATCGCATCCAGGTCTTGAAGGGTGCGATACACCAGGCGTGAGTCGCCCTCGGCGCCTTCGATTGGCGGCACGAACGGATAGGAACCGGTGGCCAGTATCAGCTTGTCGTAGGCGACACAGCCGTCGGCGGTGATCACTTCACAGCGGGCGCGGTCGATCTCCAGCACCGGCACGCCCAGGTGCAGGGTCACCCCCGGCGTCTGGTACAGCGCAGCGTCGGACAGCGCCAGCGACTCGGCATCGCGCCCGGTGAAATACTCGGACAGATGCACCCGGTCATAGGCGCGCATCGGCTCCTCGCTGAACACGTGCAAACGGTAGTGAGCCAGCGCGCCGCGTTCGATCAGTTGCGCCACACAGTGGTGGCCGACCATGCCATTGCCGACGACGATCAAGGTTTTGAGAGAATTCATAGTAAGCACCTGACAACGCTCATCACGGTTTTAAAAGCAAAAAAAAACGCCTGAAACCTTGCGGTTCCAGGCGTCTTTGCCTGTTCTTGTGCGGGTTCGGATCAGGCGACTGCGCCGGATTCACCGCTATTGCCCTGGTTGTCGATCGTCGTTGACCGAGGTGGGTTGATGGGGAGCTTGCAGGGTCTGTGCCAAGCGAAGACAAAGCCCGCACTCAAGGCATCACACGCAAAACAACGGCGATGAAACTGCGCGTAATCGCCTCCAACTGGTGCACCTCGCGTCATAAAAGTGCACAAACCCCTTCTGCGGCGAGCGGGCTTGCCCCGCGTTGGGCCGCGTAGCGGCCCTAAAGGAAAACGCCGCGATCTTTCTGGAAGCTCGCGGCGTCTGGATCAGGGCTGCTTCGCAGCCCAACGCGGGGCAAGCCCGCTCGCCACAAAAAAACCTGGCGCGTGACTTGCTAGGAACACTCCAACCAGGCAGTCAACGCAGACTGCCCTCTCACGACAAAGGCGCCGTGTAACCCCCGTTCTGAACGGAGGGTTACAAGGCGCCTTTTTTGTTTATACGGGTTTCAGATGGCCAACCAAAACATACGCAGTGTGTGTCCCTATTGTGGCGTGGGCTGCGGCATCATCCTGCAGGTCGAGCACAATAAAGTGGTCAAGGTGATCGGCGACAAGGCCCATCCCACCAACTTCGGGCGCCTGTGCACCAAGGGCACTACCTGCGGCCAGGCCATCGCCGAGTCCGGCCGCATGGAGAACGCCTATGTGCGCCAGGCCCGCGACCATGACCCCGTATGCCTCGGCATGGACAAGGCCATCAGCGAAACCGCCCGGCGCCTGCGCCAGACCCTCGACACACACGGCCCGGACGCGCTGGCCTTCTACGTATCAGGCCAGATGTCGCTGGAGTCCCAGTACCTGATCAACAAATTGGCCAAGGGCTTTGTGCGCACCGCCAACATTGAGTCCAACTCGCGCCTGTGCATGGCCAGCGCCGGCAGTGGCTACAAACTGTCCCTCGGTTCCGACGGCCCACCGGGCTCCTATGAAGACTTCGACCGCGCCGACCTGTTCTTCGTGATCGGCGCGAACATGGCCGACTGTCACCCCATCCTGTTCCTGCGCATGATGGACCGGGTCAAGGCCGGGGCGAAGCTGATCGTGGTCGACCCCCGGCGCAGCGCCACGGCAGACAAGGCCGACCTGTTCCTGCCGATCAACCCCGGCACCGACCTGGCCCTGCTCAATGGCCTATTGCACCTGCTGGTGAAAAACGGCCATACCGATCCTGCCTTCATCGCGAACTTCACCGAATGCTGGGAGGCGATGCCGCCATTTCTGGAGGACTATTGCCCCGAGCACGTCGCCGCCATCACCGGCCTCGCCGAAGCGGATATCCGCCAAGCCGCCGACTGGATCGGCCAGGCCACCGAGTGGATGAGCTGCTGGACCATGGGCCTCAACCAGAGCACCCACGGCACCTGGAACACCAACGCGCTGTGCAACCTGCACCTGGCCACCGGCGCCATTTGCCGCACAGGCAGCGGGCCGTTTTCCCTCACCGGCCAACCCAATGCCATGGGCGGGCGTGAGATGGGCTACATGGGTCCGGGCCTGCCGGGGCAGCGCTCAGTGTTGGTGGACGCGGACCGCGCCTTCATCGAAAACCTGTGGCAGATCCCCCACGACAGCCTGCCGCGCCAGGCCGGCAGTGGCACCGTGGCGATGTTCGAGCAGATGGCCGCCGGCCGGATCAAGGCCTGCTGGATCATCTGCACCAACCCGGTGGCCAGCGTGCCCAACCGGCAAACCGTGATCAACGGCCTGCACACCGCCGAGCTGGTGATCAGCCAGGACGCCTTCCTCGACACCGAGACCAACCGCTACGCCGACATCCTGCTGCCCGGCGCACTGTGGGCCGAGGCCGAGGGCGTGATGATCAACTCCGAGCGCAACCTGACCCTGATGCAAAAGGCCGTGGACGCGCCCGGCGAGACCCTGCCCGACTGGCAGATCATCGCCCGGGTCGCCTGTGAGATGGGCTTTGCCGAGGCCTTCACCTACGCATCCGCCGCCGAGGTCTTTGAAGAAATCAAACAGGCCTGGAACCCCAAGACCGGCTACGACATCCGTGGCGCCAGCTACCCGCGCCTGCGTGAAAACCCTGTGCAATGGCCCTGCGCATCGGTTGAGGCAGCGCACCGCAACCCGATCCGCTACCGCCATGGCGGCACCCTCACCTTCGCCACCGAAAGCGGCAAGGCGCGGTTCTTCGCTCGCCCGCATATGCCGCCCGCCGAGATGCCCGACGACGGGTTTCCCTTCGTACTCAACACCGGTCGTGTGCAGCACCAATGGCATACCCTGACCAAGACCGGCAAGATCGCCACCCTGAACAGACTCAACCCCGGCCCCTTCGTCGAACTGCACCCCGAAGACGCCGCCCGCCTGGGCATCAAGGACAAGGACCGGGTCGAAATACGCTCCCGACGCGGCCATGCCGTGCTGCCCGCCGTAGTCACCGACCGCGTGCAGCCGGGCAACTGTTTTGCGCCGTTTCACTGGAACGACGTGTTCGGCGAACACCTGGCGATCAACGCAGTGACCCATGATGCGGTGGACCCGATTTCCCTGCAGCCGGAGTTCAAGTGCTGCGCCGTCGCCCTCAGCCGTGTCGAGCTGATCGACCACCAGTTCCTCGACCTCCCTTCCTCCGTAGCAGAGGACACCGCCATGTCGCGCCTCGACGCCTTCGCTGACATCCGCCACCTATCGTCACCGTCCCTGAGCGACAACGAACGCACCTACCTCGCCGGCTTCCTCAGCGGCTTGCACACCAGCGCCGCGCGCCAGGGTTTCGGCGTACCGACCCTGCCGGCGACTGCGCCGCTGACCGAGGCGTCACGCTTATGGCTGAACGGCTTGCTCGCCGGCTTGTTCAGTCCTACTGAACCCCTCGCCGCGCCCTCCCCGGCCGTCACCCTGCTGTGGGCCTCGCAGACCGGCAATGCCGAAGCCCTGGCCGAACGCTTTGCCAAGCGCCTGCGCGAAACAGGCATCAGCGTGGAACTGAGCGCGATGGCGGATTTCCCCGCGAGCAAACTGGCAAGCACCCACACCCTGGCGCTGATCAGCAGCACCTTTGGCGACGGCGACCCGCCCGACAACGGCGAAGGTTTCTGGCACAGCCTGCGCACCGCCGAGACTCGCCTGGAGTCGTTGCGCTTTGCGGTATTGGCCTTGGGCGACGCCAACTACGACCAGTTCTGCAACCACGGCAAGCAACTGGACCGGCGCTTGCTGGAACTGGGGGCAACGCGCCTGCTGGAACGGGTGGACTGCGACACTGAATTCGAAGCCGCCGCGGATGCCTGGCTGGCGCGGTTCCAACAGGCACTCAACCCGGCAAAACCGGTGGCACCGGCCACTCCCGCCGGTAAAACCAAGCTGTACGGCTCGCGCCTGCTGCTCAACCGCCATCTCAACCCGCACAGCGCGCACAAGGAAACCCGCCAGTTCGCCCTGGACCTGGCCGACTCCGGGCTGACCTATGAAGCCGGGGATGCGCTGGGTATACGGCCACGCAACTGCCCCGAACTGGTCAGCGAACTGCTCGACCTCACCCGTCTGAACGCCAGTACTTGCGTGAACATCGACACCTTCGGCGATGTGCCGTTGCAACAGGCCCTCACCCAGCACTTCGAAATCGCCCGGCCCAGCAGCGACACCCTGGCCTTCATCGCCGAGCGCAGCGTCAACCCGGGTCTCAAGCACTTGCTCAACCCCGAGCACAAGGCCGAACTCAATGACTGGCTGTGGGGTCGGCAACTGGCGGATGTGTTGCAGGAATACCCCATCGAGTGCTCGGCGGACGAGCTGCTGGGCACCCTCAAGCGCCTGCAACCGCGCTTGTATTCCATCGCCTCCAGCGCCAAGGCGTACCCGCACGAGGTGCACCTCACCGTGGCCGCCGTGCGTTATGGCAAGCGCAAAGGCGTGTCCTCGACCTTCCTCGCCGACCGCGTCGGTGACGGGGAAGTGCCGCTATTCGTGCAACCGTCGAAACACTTCCGCACACCCAGCGATGGCCAGGTGCCGATGATCATGATCGGTCCAGGCACCGGCATCGCGCCGTTCCGTGGGTTCTTGCAGGAACGCCGGGCGCTGGGTCATCAGGGGCGCAACTGGCTGTTTTTCGGCGAGCAGCACGCCGCCAGCGACTTCTACTACCAGGACGAGTTGCAAGGTATGCAGCGCGATGGCCTGCTCACCCACCTGAGCCTGGCGTTCTCCCGCGACCAGGCGCAAAAGGTGTATGTGCAGGACCGCATCCGCGAACAGGGTGCCGAGCTGTGGCGCTGGCTACAGGACGGCGCCAGGCTGTACGTCTGCGGCGATGCCAGCCACATGGCCAAGGACGTCGACCAGGCCTTGCGTCAGGTCGCGCAAACCCACGGCGGGCTTGGCGTTGAGGGCGCCGTGGAGTACTGGCGACAGATGAGCGAACAGAAACGTTATCTGCGTGATGTGTATTGATTGGATACAGAACAATACGCACTTTGTATTGTGTACAAAAAACCCTAAAGATTTATCGGTGCCAGGCCGAAACAGCAGTGATAGCAAATCGCCTGATTCCTGATCAAGGAACGCAGCGATTTGGCCGCCCTTCACGCTGATGGTCGTCTCGATGAAAATAAAAAATAAGCTGGTCCTGGCATTTGTCTCTGTTGCATTTATTCCGGTCAGCCTGGTGGCCGTGATTTCGGTCATGAACACGCGGACCCAGGCGGTGGATCAGTTCATCGATGGCAGCACCCGGGAGATTCGCCAGATCGACGGCAACATTCGCCAGTTCTTCGATGGCACGTTGCAAAACGTCGATCAGATGGCCACTGATCCTGTATACACTTCCGTCAGCACGCTGAAGAACTACCAGGCCGCCGATGCCGCCAGCCAACCGCTGCCGGCCGAGGTTCAAGCCGTGATCGAGCGCTTCGCACGCTTTGGCGCCACCCACCCGGCGGCGGCGATCCTGTCCATCGGCCTGGAAGACGGCACCTACGCCAAATGGCCGGATGACCCCCAACTGGCCAAATACGATCCGCGCACCCGCCCCTGGTACAAGGCGGCCATGGCCAGCCCCGGTAAAACCGTGCGCACCCCCGCGTATTACTACGACAAGGACGATGTAGCATTGGTGGGCACCGCCCGGGCGATGCTGGAAAACGGCAAGGCCAAGGGCGTGTTCGTGGTCAGCGTCTCCCTGAAAAACCTCACCGAACTGGTCAAGAGCATCAAGCTGGGCGAAAGCGGCTACGTGATGCTGATCGAAGACGGCGTGGTGCTGGTGGATCCGCGTGACGCCGCCCACAGCTTCAAGCCGCTCAAGGACCTGGGCGCGCCCTATGCGCAGCTGGCCGACACACCTCAGGGATCTACTGAGGTGGTGATCGACGGCGTGCGCTACATGGCCAACGTGTGGACCTCCCCCGGCCTTGGCTGGCGCTATATCGGCCTGATCGAACACCGTGAAGTCATGGCCGAAGCCACGCGCATGACCTACCTCACGGCCATCATCGTCGGCGTGCTGGTGCTGATTTTCGGGCTGATCGCGGCGGCGTTCTCCAAGGTCATCGTCAAGCCCATCGGCCAGGTCAGCACCGGCTTGCAGTCCATCGCCCAGGGCGAAGGCGACTTGCGCCACGAACTGCAGGTGCAGGGCAAGGATGAAACCGCCGAGCTGGCCGGCTGGTTCAACAAGTTCCTCGCGGCGATCCGCCAACTGATCCAGCACATCGGCGCGGCGTCGGCCAATTTGCAGAACGCTTCCAAGGTCAACAGCGAGGTGGCGCACAATATGAACGAGGCGGCCGGACGCCAGCGCGAGGCCGTTGAATTGGTGTCGACCGCATTCAATGAAATGGTCGCCACCGCCAACGAAGTCGCCCGCTCCTGCAGCGGCGCCGCGGAGTCCGCCGAAAACGGCCACCGTCGCGTGGCCGAGGGCAAGCAGCAGATCGAAGTCACCACCGACAACGTCAACCGCCTGGGGCGCCGTCTCACCGAGTCGTCCCAGGCCATGGTCGAACTGGAAGCTGGCAGCCGCAGCATCAACCAGATCCTCGGCACCATCCGCGCGATTGCCGAACAGACCAACCTGCTGGCCCTCAACGCCGCCATCGAGGCCGCCCGTGCCGGTGACCAGGGCCGTGGCTTCGCGGTGGTGGCCGATGAAGTGCGTGCCCTGGCCAAGCGCACGTCCGACTCCACCGGCGAGATCGAGCAACTGCTCGGCACCCTGGAAAACAAGACCCAGGAAGTCACCCAGAAGATGGGCAGTTGCCTGGACTTGTCGCGGGCCAGTGTGTCATCCATCGAAAGTGCGCGGGACAGCTTCGAAGGTATCCAGACGTCGGTGAACGAGATCCGCGACCAGAACCTGCAGATTTCCGCCGCCGCCGAGGAACAACACAGCGTGGCCGAAGAGATCAACCGGCACATCCAGCAGATCTACGACGAGGCACGCCTGGTGGAGAGCCTGGCCAACTCGGCGCAGGACGACTCGGGGCGCTTGTCCACTCTGTCGGATGAATTGAATGGATTGGTGGGGCGCTTCAAGTCCTGAGGAAGTCAGTGCTCTGGCGCCACATGGCAAACGCTCAAATGCGCGATTGCGCAACCATCCAGGCCTGGAACGCTTGAAGTCGAGCCGTGAATGTTTCACGGTCGGCACTCGGGTTCCGGGCCTCGAACAAAAAGAAGGCCACCTGAGTCATCTTGGATGGGTACTCCTTTACGAACAGCGCCACATGCATTTCCAGCGTATGCGGCCACGATGCCTGCTCACCGCAGAGTATCTGGGTGGCTCTGAGCAGCTTGCGTGACGCTTCGCGCTGCAGGCGGAGTCGCTCCTGTTCGTTGGCGGCATGTGCGATGCGGCCAAGGTAAGCGGTGAGCACCGCTTCAAAGTCACCGTTCACGGCCAGGGCAATATCCAGTGATGGCCGAAACCGCTCGAACTGCGCCGACAGATCATTGCCCCACACGCACCGGCAGTGGTGCTTGAGCCAGAATCCCCAGCTGTTGCCGTTTTCGATGGCCAGTACCTGTGCGCGGCTGCCGATATCGAAATCCACCTTGGTGACTTGCGGGTACCGCACGGCCAGGTCACATCGCACCCGCTCCAACCGCTCCAAAACTGCAGAGGTCGGCGGCTCACATAGCACCACCGTCAGATCAAGATCGGAAACGCCCGGCAGCGCATCGCCACGCGCGACGCTGCCATAAAGATAAAGGCCGTCCACTCCCAAGTCAGGCTGCGAGAGCACGTTGCAGACAGCCTCGAGCAGTGGCTGAAACTCACGCTGCACGGGGACGTGGGGAACCGTAAGGATAAAGCCCTCGGCGTCCACCCCCGTGGATTGCGCCGGGCTCATGGATGATGCCTCTCGATCACCAGGCCTTCAGCCTCGCTCGGTACACTGAAATGGCGGGTAATCAGATCAAACTCAGCATCAGTGGCGGCAAAGTCATGCTCACCCTGGGCGTTGCGCGCATGCAGCCTGGCCCGGCAGGTGGCGTCATCCAGTTCCAGGTAGTGCAGGCAGTGCCGGGCCTTGGCGGCGTGTGCCAACCCCAGCAGCCATTCGCGACTGGCCACTGTATTGGCAGGGAAATCCAGCACCACGTCGAGGCCCGACTGCAGCACATTGATCACCAAGGGGCCCAGTACGCCGCGAATACGCTGGGCGCATTTGATGTAATCCGCAATCGCGTGGATTTCACCGGGGTAAAGCGTGGCGAGCCAGTGGTCTTCGCTGAGCACAATGGCAGCGTGCTCAGTGGCGAGGGTCTTGGCGAGCGTGGACTTGCCGGAGGCGATCTTGCCGCAGAGCAAATGCAGGGTTGGCATGGGGCGGTTCCTTATGTCAGTCCCGCCAGCATGATCGCCATGGATTGATCACACAACGCCCCGTTTCCAATGCTCGTGGAGCGCCAGGGCCGCGACATTCTTGTCCTTGGCTTCGAGCATGATGTCGAAGCGGTCGAGAAACTGCAGCGCATAATCGTTGGTCCAGCGGTTCCACATCTGTGCGCTGTGGGCGTAGAGGTCGCGCTTGGACACCACCTGCAACAGCGCGTCCATTTCCAGCTTGTGCTCGGCATCAAAGCCCAGCTCTTGCAGGCTCTCCGGGGGCTGGGAGTAATGCATGGTCGGTCGCACGCCGCGCCAGCTTTCAATCACCCGGGCGACCCGCTCCGAGTGGGGGTCGATGTAGTCGTTTTCGTTGATCCAGCAGTGGTGGATGTCCAGGACCACCGGTGCCAGGTCGGCGACTTACAGGCAATGGTCCAGGCCATAGGTCTTTTCGTCGTTCTCGAACGTGATGCAGTTGCGCGCCACCTCCGACAGGCGCGACCACACGGCGCGGGTGCCTTCCACGCCGAGGCGGCCGGCGATATGCACGTTGCACTTGAGGTCCTGGAAGCGCCGGCCATAACCCATCATGCGGATCATGTCGGCGTGGTATTCGAATTCGGCAAGGCTGTTTTCCACCACGCCGGGGTTTTCGGAGCCGAGTACACAGTATTGGCCAGGGTGGAATGACAGGCGGATATCCGAGGCGCGGGCCAGCTCACCGATGGCGGCAAAACCCTCAACCAATTGACGCTCGATAGCCGGGTCCTTGTAGACGCTGGCCACTTTGGCATGGCTGTAGAACGGCAACAGGTCACTGCTCAAGCGCAGCATGCGCAGGGTCGAAGGCAATTCAGCGACATACGCCAGCAGGCGCAATTGAGCGGCCAGGTTGTGCGTGACCACTTCCACCAGTTTGTCCCGGGCCACCTGCGGTGTAACGCTGTCCATCCAACGCAACGTGGTGGTGCGCGGGTTGAACGGACCTTCGATCAGCTTTTGGGCGCTGGCCGACAGTAGCCGTTCGGGATGTTTGTATTGGCACGCGAAGCCAATGCGAGGGTGAGTCATGGAGGCGCCTGGCGTAGGAAAAAGGAGCGAATGATACGGGGTTAGTCCGGGGTCGACCCAGGCGGGTTCCCACTATTTCGAAACGTTTCACGCTGAACTTTCTCACCGGCGCTGCGTTCACTTCTTATGCGCTGCCCCGTCCAGGGGCGTTGTACAACAAGGAGCCGCCCCCGTATGACTACCCTCCCCGTTTACCGATATGCCCCAGGGCCGCTGCATGCGACCTTGCTCGCCGGCACCGTGCCGTTGTTTCTTGGTGCCTTGCTCAGCGACATTGCCTACACCCAGACCTACCAGATCCAATGGGCCAACTTCGCCTCCTGGCTGATTGCCGGCGCGTTGGTGTTCGCCGGTTTCGCGTTTCTGTTCGCGCTGGTCAACCTGCTGCGCGCCGAGCACAAGGCCGGTCAGCCCACCCGCTATGTGCTGTTGCTGTTGGCCACTTGGGTACTGGGCCTGGTCAATGCCTTCCAGCATGCCAAGGACGCCTACGCCTCGATGCCCGGCGGCCTGATCCTGTCGGCCATTGTCTTGCTGAAGGCGTCGG